>Ga0213867_1000558_pt1 | contig 16745 bp, 15 predicted proteins | sample PICome_12_FD_160120 | JGI IMG/M metagenome (GOLD analysis project Ga0213867, IMG submission 160120) | Coastal seawater microbial communities near Pivers Island, North Carolina, United States - PICO540 | ecosystem: Environmental > Aquatic > Marine > Coastal | place: USA: North Carolina... | reverse complement strand
TAGACCAACCATTCACCTAATTTTTTAAGGAAATCTGAAGATGACTTCGGCAAGCAATCATCCAGAAACCATTGGTCTGCATGGCGGCCAATATAGAAAAGACCCTGCAACAAATTCAGTTGCTGTTCCGATATACCAAACGACAAGTTATCAGTTTGATGATACAGAACACGCTCAAAAGCTGTTTGCCTTGCAAGAGCTGGGGAATATATACACCCGAATTATGAATCCAACGACGCAAGTTTTAGAAGAAAGATTGGCGGCGTTAGAAGGCGGCGCGGCTGCTTTGGCTGTTGCGTCAGGTTCCTCAGCTGTCGTTTTAGCTATTCAAAATGTAGCTTCCGCAGGCGATAATATTGTTGCCTCCCCACATCTATATGGCGGGACGTATAATTTATTTACAAACACGCTTAAAAATATGGGTATAGAAGTCAGATTTGCTGACCCTGAAAATCTGGAAAGTTTCCGTGAATTATCGGATAGCAAAACCAGAGCTTATTTTGGCGAAACGCTGCCTAACCCCAAGCTCGTGCCTTTTCCTATCGAAGAGGTTGCGGCCATTGGCCATGCGCTAGGGATACCCTTAATTGTTGATAATACAGCGGCACCGATCACCTGTCGTCCGTTCGACCATGGCGCGGCAATTATCGTGCATTCATTAACAAAATATATTGGCGGACATGGTACCTCTATAGGGGGGGTAATTATTGATTCTGGCAAATTTGATTGGGTGGCAAACCCGTCTCAGCAGCCGTTATTTAATACACCAGACGGTAGTTATCACGGCGCTATTTGGGGAGAATTAATACCCGAAGTGCTGGGCGCACCTATCGCCTATGCTGTAAGGGCGCGGGTTGTGTTGCTAAGAGATTTGGGCGCGGCATTATCCCCAACCAACGCTTTTAACATCATTCAAGGCCTTGAGACACTTGCCCTTCGGTTCCGCGAGCAACAAGAAAATGCGGCCAAGTTAGTGGAATTCCTAGCCAGCCATCCAGCGGTAAAAAATGTCATTTATCCTGGTCTGTTCAAAGAGGGGCAAAAAGCATTAGCGCAAAAATACCTAACGCGCGGATTTGGCGCCCTTATTGGTATTGAACTGGCTGGCGGATTAGAGGCTGGAAAGGCGTTCATAAACCAGCTGAAGCTATTCTATCATGTAGCCAATATTGGCGATTCACGAAGTCTGGCCATCCACCCAGCCTCTACGACACATTCCCAGCTATCTGAAGAGGACCAGCTTAAAGCGGGGGTAACCTCTGGCTATGTCAGGCTATCTATCGGCATTGAGCATATTGACGATATTATTCTAGATATTGAGCAGGCCCTTGATCAAGGCGCCCCTGATGTAAAAATTGTAGCTTAAGGGTGAGGCGCATTCCTTAGGCAAAAAACCTGTTTTGAATATGAATAGGGGTTAAAAAATTTGTTGATCTGCTGGTAGATGTCATGTCAGATATCGCCAGCAGAGTGCAAATAAATGCACCTATAATCTCAAAATACAGGGCAGGAAAATATGCTGAAAATTGGTTTGCTTGGTGCGGGACGCATCGCTGGTGTACATGCGGCTGCCATTTCACAAAATCCGCAGAGTAAATTAGTAGCCATATCTGACTTTTATCCTGAAGTGGCAGATAAATTGGCTAGGCAATTTGATGCTGTAATGCGCACAAATGAAGATATTATTGCCGATCCAGAAATAGATGCGGTGCTGATCGCAACGCCCACGGACACCCATTCCGATCTGATCGAGGCAGCAACAGCGGCTGGCAAAGCGGTTTTATGTGAAAAGCCTGTTGATTTGAGCCTTGAGCGTGCACGCGCTTGTTTGCATAATTCAGCCCCCTCAGGCGTGCCTGTCATGGTCGGATTTAACCGCCGTTTTGACCCCAATTTTGCGGCGCTAAAAGCCTCTTTAGAAGCTGGCGATATAGGCAAAGCAGAATTGCTGTCTATCACTTCATTTGACCCTGCCCCGCCGCCTGTTTCCTATATCAAAACATCTGGCGGGCTATTTCGAGATATGATGATCCATGATTTTGATATGGCAAATTTTATCATGGGCGAAGCGCCTATTTCTGTCATGGCAACGGCAAGCTGTGTGGTTGATCCAGAGATTGGCGCCGCAGGGGATGTGGATACAGCTGTTGTAACACTCAGCTATGCAGATGGCAGGATAGCAGTAATCAAGAATTCTCGCCGTGCGGCTTATGGCTATGATCAACGGGTTGAATTGCTGGGCGCGCAAGGGCTGTTACAAGCACAAAACATGCTGGAAAATACAGTCGTTAAATCAACAGATAAAGGGGTGACAGGGGCAAAGCCAACCTACTTTTTCCTAGAGCGTTATATGGCAGCCTATGCAGCAGAATGGGCAAGTTTTGTCGATGCTGTCACAAATGGCACGGCCCTGCCAGTAACGCTTTCAGATGGGATTGATGCGCTAGCAATGGCAGAGGCAGCAACCCGCTCTGCACAATCAGCTATGCCGGTAACGCTAGCCGAGATATGATACCTGCCCTAGCCTAATAAGCACTGCGCATTTCCCTACTCACACATAGCGAGCCAGAAACCCCAAGCTTTATGTCTTGCAAGTATGGGCACCTAATGTTTTTTGTAGCTTTTTGATTGTTCCCGCAGACTTTTTGTATAGTCTTGAGGGGGACGGGGCGTGTTTCGGGCGCATCTACTATCGCGTGCGGTTGGAACATACGCTAAAACATGGGTGCTTAAAGAGAGGCTAATCATGGAATGTTGCGGACCTGGCTTTTCCAGCCCTCAGGAGGCTATCAAGTCGCCTAATGAGAAGCTGCTTTATACCATTGCTATCTATACTGGGACGGGCATCCAGAAGCCGGACTATCTGGCAACGATAGATGTTGACCCTGATAGCCCTAGCTATAGTCAGGTTATTCACCGGCTGGAGATGCCCGGAATAGGGGACGAGCTTCATCATATGGGCTGGAATGCCTGTTCTTCGTGTTTCCAAGATGGCTCTATGTCGCGTAGCTATCTAATATTACCTGGTGTGCGTTCCAATAAATTACATATTGTTGATACCGCCACCGACCCGCGCGCGCCGAGATTACACAAAGTTATTGATGGCGCTGAAATTAAGGCTAAGGCAGATCTGTCTGGGCCCCATACCGTTCACTGTCTAGGTTCTGAGATCATTATTTCCTTTCTTGGTAATGCTAAGGGGGAGGCACCTGGCGGCTATCTTCATTTAAATAAAGATTTTGAGATTGTCGGGCGCTGGGAAAATTCTATGGGCGATATCAAGTTTGGCTATGATTTTTGGTATCAGCCACGCCATAACGTGATGGTTAGCTCTGAATGGGCAGCCCCTAACACCTTTATGCCCGGGTTTGACCTAGAAGAAGTAGGACATCTTAAATATGGAAGAGAGCTGCATTTCTGGGATTTTGAAAAGCGTGAGCCTATCGAGAGCAAATATCTAGGCGAAGATGGGTTGCTGCCGCTGGAGGTAAAGTTTCACCATAATCCAGACAGCACACATGGGTTTTGCGGGGCTGCATTATCTACCAATGTTATTCACTGGTGGAAGGATGAGGGCGGCAAATGGCAGTGGGAAAAAATCATTGATGTTGCAAACGAAATGCACCCTGACTGGCCTATTCCTCTGCCCGGTGTGATGTCCGCTATCCTGATTTCGATGGATGATAAATATCTATATCTGAATAACTGGTTGCATGGGGATATGCGCCAATATGATATTTCAGACCCGCATTCCCCAAAGTTAACGGGGCAGGTTTATATGGGCGGGCTGCTTGGAAAGGCACCGGTGGTAAACGGGGTTGAGGTAGCTGGTGGGCCGCAAATGTTTCAGCTCAGCCTTGATGGGCGCCGGCTCTATGTTACTACCTCACTATTTTCCACATGGGATAACCAATTCTATCCGGAAATTCGGGAAAAGGGCGGGGTAATGGTGCAAATAGATTGCGACCCAATTAATGGCGGCATGAAAATAAACCCAGACTTTATTGTTGATTTTGGCAAAGAGCCAAACGGGCCTAGCCGCTGCCATGAAGCACGCTATCCGGGTGGGGATTGTACAAGCGATATCTGGCTGTGATGACGGATAGGGCGATGTATCAGGTCACGCTGGCCAACCGCGATAAGACACGCTATCAGGTGGATGGTCGGCGCACATTGCTAGCGAGTTTGCGCGATGCGGGTGTTGATTTGCCCTATGGGTGCAAATATGGCGGCTGTATTACCTGCGCCGCTAAATTGATTTCTGGTGAGGTGGATCAGCGCACACAAGTGGCCTTAAATAATCGACAAATTAACAATGGCTATGTCATTTTATGTGTGGCGCGCCCTCAGTCTGATATTACGCTGGAAATTGGTGTTGAAAGTCATGATAAGCTTTATCGAAATCCTTTTCTTGATCCGTTAAAGCCGCATGAGCTGAAAGCAGATATTGCCGCGAAGAAGGAGAGCTAAATGCCACAAGCTAATATCGACCATTTATATGATTATGATCCAAAATATCTGGCCGATATACTGAAGTCGGTTAAAACCATTGCTATGGTCGGGGCAAGTGCGGATAAGACTAAATTCAGCTATGGCGTTTTGCGACAATTAAACGAAATTGGCTATGATATTCTGCCTGTAAATCCAAACCCTAAGGTAACGGAAATCAGGGGGCTGAAGGTTTATAATGCGCTTGAGGAAATCGAAAAGCCGGTCGATATGGTAGATGTCTTTCGCCCAAAAGAAGAGCTATATGGCATTGCTGAAAAGGCGATAGCGATAAAAGCCAAAGTGCTGTGGGGGCAAATTGGTGTTTATGATGATGCGGCAGCAAAGCTGGCTGAGGCAGCAGGTTTGCAAGTGGTTATGAACCGCTGTCCAAAGATCGAGTTATTCCGCCCATTTTGGAAACCGCGGCTAGACTTGAAAATTTGAACGATGCAGCCCAAGCCAGCGTGAGGGCTTGGTAAGCATGGTAGCCCTATTTGGCCGGGGGATAGGATGGCGCTAACCTCGCAATCAGCAAAAATATGTGGGTGTTTAACCGAGTAATTGTTCAACCTCTTCACGCGATGGCATGGCAGGTGCGGTGCCGGGGCGGGTAACCGACAGGGCCGCTGTAGCACATCCAAAACGAACCGCTGCTAGCGGCGATTTTCCTTCCGCAAGGGCGGTAGCTAGCGCCCCATTAAACGCATCGCCCGCGCCAGTAGTTTCAACAACGGGGCCAGCATTAATGGCAGCTACCATTCCGTGCCCATAGAGATATGCGCCCTGCTCCCCCATCGTGATAATGGGGGTTTTGACGCCTTTTTTTGCCATCGCTTCTGCGGCAATTTCTGCGTCTTTTTTGGTGCGGACAGGAAGGCCGGTTATCGCTTCTGTCTCTGTCTCATTAGGGGTCAGATAATCACAAAGGGCAAAGATATCTTCGGGCAGTTCCGCAGCAGGGGCGGGGTTTAAGATGGTAATATTGCCATGCTCCCTCGCAAGTTTCAGCCCTGCATAGGCAGCGTCAATTGGCTGTTCTAGCTGCGTGATAAAAACATCTGCTGAGGCAATAAGGGCGTGATTTTCAGTTATGATGCTAGGCGTAATCTCTGCGGCTACACCGGGGGAGACAATAATTGCATTATCACCGCTTTTTGCATCCACAAAAATAAACGCGGCGCCTGTATACGCATTTTTGGTTTGAATAATTACAGGCTTCACATTTGCATCTTGCCATGTTTGCAACGCCATTTGGCCGAAATCATCATCCCCAAGACAGCTGATAATAGAGACATCTGCGCCCAGCTTGCCAGCGGCAACCGCTTGGTTAGACCCTTTCCCGCCTGGCCCCAGCGCAAAACTATCGCCAAAAATGGTTTCCCCCATCTTTGGCATGCGCGATGCCCGAAATGAGGTGTCGGCAACAAAGACCCCTAAAACAACTAGGCTTCCCATCTCAAGGCTCCTTAAATGTGCAACTCTGTTTTGGTTGCGCCATCTCAAACTTTAGATAAAATATCGTCTGATGAAAGCCTAACAGGTAAAGCAGAAGAAATATAGATTTAGGCAAGGCACCGCATCTGATAGCGTTTGCGGGGCAATTAGCTTTGGCGCAGACGCGGTTAATAAAAGGGGGGATAAATGTCTTACGGTAAAATGTTTTCTTTAATGAAAATGGCGGCAGATCAGGAATGGCAGGCCTATACCAAACATGAATTTATATCCCAGCTCTCTAGTGGCAAATTGCCAGAAGAGAAGTTTTTTAATTATCTCATCCAAGATTATCTTTTTCTTATTCAATTTTCTAAGGCGTGGTCACTGGCGGTAGCCAAGGCGGATAATCTAGAGGAAATGAAGCTTTGTGCGGGTACCTTAAATGGCCTTATAAATTTTGAAATAGATAGTCATATAAAATTATGTGCATCTTATGGGATACCGCAAAGCCAGATCGAAAATGCGGATGAGAAGCATAATAATATCGCTTATACAAGATATGTTCTGGAAAGTGGCTATTCTGGTGATTTTCTAGATTTGATCACGCCGCTTATTCCATGTGTACTTGGCTATGCTGAAATTGGCAAAAATATCGCCCATTGCAAGCCAGAAAACCAGATGTATCAGGCATGGATAGATACCTATTCTGGTACTGAATACCAATCCCTGTCTAGAGATGTCGGCGCGTTGTTTGATAATTCTGTTGATTTGCGCTTAGGCATGCATTTTGAGGATAGCTACAAATGGGCAAGTCTGAAAAAGAAATTTAGTAAAGCAACGGCGCTGGAAATTGATTTCTGGGAGATGGCGCTGCGCTAGACCGCTTCGGCCATAAAAGCGCTACTAGTAAAATCTGTTACAGCGAAATTTGACATGCGCATAAAAGAGGCAGCCCGATAACACGGCTTGCAGGCATCCGCGCATTGGGTCATACTTTTGGCTCTGTTATGTAAATAGGCTTGTTATGTCTCTTCGCCGAATGATCAAAACGCAAGGCGTGCATCGTTTTCTTAAAATGGGAATAGCGCTTGCAAAGTCACGTAAAGTGCCTGTTGCTGAGCCTCCCGCTAATGAGGAAAAACGCGCTGAAAAGGTGGCATGGACAGGGTTAATAGGCGTTGATAAATCTGATCAATTCGAGGTGTATAACGACGTTGTGCGCTTAATTCTGGGGTGTGATGAGAGTGCAACAAACATGCTGACCGAGGACAGCATGTATGCGATCAGTGGCTCAAACCACATCTTTGACCCAGAGGTGGGTCTTCCCCGGCAAATGTCTATATGTCAGCATGCGATTTTGACGCCAACGCCAACCATCATTAATGATTTTAGCAAAGACACGCGTTTTGCCGGCACTTTTTTCACAAAGGCCCCTATGAATATGCAGTTCTATGGCGGCTTTCCAATTATCACTTCAGAAGGGTTTGCTATCGGCACTTTATGCGCTTATCACTCTCAGCCCCTCTATCCAGATGCGGAGCAGATCAGGTTGATGTGCAATCTTGCCACGACCCTTGGCGGACATATTGTGCGCATGGCAGAACAGGCTAATTTTACCGCATCGCGGCTTAGTATTATCTTGGGCAAGTTTCGCGCAGCCGCCCCTGAGGGCACCCTAGAAGAATTTGCTGGATTTCTGGATTTTTGTGCGCGGGGCACCGCCGATAAAGAGGCGTTAGATAGGCTGAAAGCAGATGCAATTATCGAAGCAGCAGGGACAGGGCATCAGCTAACACAAAGCGGAAGAGACTTAAAAGAGGCGATTGGCTTGGCACCAGAAACCTTTAAGGGTGTCTCCGTTGGCAGCCCAGCCGAGGGACATTCTCTGGATGATCTGCTTGGGAAATTAGGGTAGGATTTCATGTTTGCAACGCTGCTACAACTAAAATTTCCGAGTGTTGCTGAAGCTAAATTGGCCTCGCAAAACCTGTCGGACACTTTGGGTGCCCGCATTTCAAAATTTGACTTTCATGGCCTGCATGTCACGGTTGGTAAAGAGGGTGAAATTGCCGTCAATATCCGATTTGAAAATCCAGAAAGGATGTTGGCTTTTGAAAAAGAAATACCCACATTGCTAGAAGATATAAAGGCTGCCTTCGCGTTTAAACAAAGTAAATTTTCAGGCGTGTGTGTCTATAGTTTTGAGCGCGAAGCCATGGCAACAACGCTGACTGCAGAATAAGATAGCCCGATGGTATAAGCTGGTGGCATAAGCTGGTAAGCCAATCATTTAGAGGATGGCGCGTAATGTTTGCAGATTATCTCAATCGTTTTTTAGCACAGCGCGGCATCCATTATGGCTGGGTGATGGGCATTATCGCCTTTATTATGACCGTGTGTTCATCGGCTGTTTCCAGCGTTCCACAAATCATAATCCTGCCGATTACCTCTGAATTTGGCTGGCAGATATCGGATGTATCAAACGCTATTGGCGTCATGTTTGTTGTGCTGGGATGTTGTGCGCCTTTTGCAGGGGCGCTGATGCTGAAAATTGGTTTGCGCAATGTGGGCATATTGGCAATGGGGCTCAGTGTTAGCGGACTCTTCCTGACGATGCTAGCTTTTAGAGAATGGCATTTGCTGGTCACGATTGGCGTTTTTTTCGGTGCCGCCGCTGGCATTATAGGTTTGGGGCTAGCGGCCACGGTTGCGACGAGGTGGTTCGTAGCGCGGCGCGGGCTGGTGGTAGGTGTTTTGGCCTCTGCCTTCGCTGCTGGTCAGCTATTATTTGTTCCGGTCATGGCATGGATTACCACGGTTGCAGATTGGCGTGTCGCTTTGCTGATACCTATAGGTGGCGGTATTCTTTCCGCTATATTATTTTTGCTCTTCTCACGCAATTGGCCGTCTGATTTGGGTTTGCCCCCTTTTGGGGAGAAAGAAATTTTCCTCCCGCCAGAAAATCAGGAAATGAATATCTTTTCTACCAGCTTTCAGGTGCTGTTTGATGCGCTAAAGCACCCTGCTTTTTGGATTTTATCCGCTACTTTTATGATTTGCGGGCTATCCTCTACAGGCATTGTTGGCCAGCATTTTATTCCTTTTTGCGCGGATAATAATGTTGGCATTGTGGCGGCATCCTCTTTCCTTGCGGTGATGGGTGTTTTCAATTTTCTGGGTACTATCGGGTCTGGTTGGCTATCTGACCGTTTTGATAATTTTAAATTATTGATGTGGTATTACGGGTTGCGAGCACTCTCGCTATTCTATCTTCCCTTTAGCGGATTTGAGTTTTATACGCTTATTTTATGGGCTGTATTTTTTGGCCTTGATTATATCTCAACGGTGCCGCCTACGGTGAAGTTAACCGGGCGATATTTTGGACAGGTTAAGGGGCCAATATTATTTGGCTGGATATTTGCTGTGCATCAGTTTGGCTCTGCCATTGCGGCCTCTTCTGCTGGTTGGTCGCGCGATACCTTGCTAAGCTATGTGCCTGCTTTTATTGCTGCGGGTATATTTAGCGGTCTTGCGGTGCTGTTAATTATTCTATTCAAATTCTTGGATATGCGTGCCGGCGGTCTGCGCCCGCAAGGTTAATAATGGCCTAGCTAGCCAGACTGAATTCCAGCTCTTTATTATCTTCCTCAACGGCTTTGCGTAGCCGATACCCAATATCTGGAACCGCTGATAGAACCCGTGACCATGACGGGATAAAAGGTGTTTCCATCGGGGCATAACTAAACGCATCGCCAGCCCGCATGATGTTTTCCGCAAATAGCTCAATGGCGCGTTCTTCTTTATCAATGTCATATTCAAGGCCGTTAAGCTCTGCATCTTTTTGATAGAATCCAGCCATATCTAGGGCAATCCGATAATAGCTTGCCTTGATGGTGCGTAACGTTTCTGCACCAAAACAATGCCCCTGTGTGGCTAATTTACGGATTAACACCTTGGTTATGTCACTAGACATGCGTGACAATCCTTTGGAGGCATCATCTATCGATAAGTCTTGATGTTTGTGATCATAGGTATCTGCAAGGTCTATCTGGCAGATACGGCTGGTGGCCTGACTGCGCTGCATTTCTGATAGAATGCCGACCTCTAAGCCCCAGTCAGACGGAATGCGAAGCTCTGGGATGAGGGTTTTGCGGAAAGAAAATTCACCTGCCAGCGGATAGCGAAACCCTTTCATGAAATTCAAATAATCATTGCCTCCTAGCACTTGTTCCATGGCAAGCAAGAGGGGCGTAACCAGCAAGCGGGAGACCCGTCCATTCATTTTCCCGTTGGCCACACGCGCATAAAAGCCTTTGCAAAATTCGAAATGAAAATTTGGGTTGGCGATGGGATAAAATAGCCGTGCCAACAAATTACGATCATAGGTGGTGATGTCACAATCATGCAATCCAACCGCCTCTGCTTTGGCGCGCGCATTTACATAGCCGATGCAATACCAGACATTACGCCCCTTGCCTAATTCGGTTGGGGCCAGATTTTTGGCATGCAACTCATCATGAATAGCGCGTAGCCGTGGCCCGTCATTCCAGAGGATAGAAAAGGGCTGACGCATTTGCTTAAAGAAATGATAAGCCTGCTCAAACTCTGCGCGATTGGCCTTATCAAGGCCTATGACGATATGATTCAGATAGTTAACTTGGCTAATTTCCTGCACAATTTTGGGCAGGGCTTCGCCAGAAAGCTCTGAGAACAAGCTTGGCAGAATAAGTTCCATAGGCCGATAGCCTGAAAATAACTTCAAGTCCGCTTCCATTTCTTCTAGGCTTTTGGTGTTGAAATTATGCAATGTAGGTATCGGGCTGTTTTGTGCAAAATCACCCATAATGAATATCTCCTATATCTGAGAAGTATGTTAGCGCGGCCTCTGCTGTCTCTATCCAGCCAAGGGGGGCAGGTTGGCTCGCAATAATTTTTTTAGGGGTTATTTTATCCGGAGGTAGATGCTCGCCATTTGGCCGCGGGATGATGCAGGCAAAATCAGCCGCGTTCAGCATCGGGATATCATTATTTCCATCGCCAAAAGCGATAATAATATGGGCTGACTCATTAGCTATTTTCTGGTCAGAGGTTTTATAGCGAAACTTCTCGATGAAGGAAGCTTTATTATGCAAGCCTGAGAGACAGAAAATACGGCCGCCTTTCTGCAGGGTAAGCCCAGCACGCTCAAGATAGATATTCAAAAGGGTGAGCGCGGTCTTATCGCCGTTAAATTTCAGCAAGGCGGTATGGGAACGCGCCAAAGCCAGATCAAGGGGCGCACCGCTTAGCCCTAATAACGCGCTACATTCCTCTCTTTCCATCTCAGACAGGAACTTGCAATCCGCCTTTAATTCCACAGGAATATTGGCGTCCCAGATCTGCATTAACGCCTCTTTGGACATGCCAACAATGACATCATTCTGGTTGCTGGTCTTAGCATCCTTACAAAACCCTGCCCCATTTTCATATATGAAGGGCAAATTTACACCAAGGGCAGTGCAAAATTCTATCATCTCTGGCCGTGTCTTGCTTGAAACTGGGATAATATCAATCCCGTCTTTGATAAACTCAAGAATATCGGAACGGATGGTATCGAAACTGAAATCATTAAAATTCAACAATGTACCATCAAGATCAGTTAAAAAGATTATTTTCAAAATAGCCTCACCTTCCGCCGGTTCTCTATAAAGCAGCAAAAGGGTGCAATGTGTAAGTGTTAAATAATTGCCCCTGCGGTGCAAAAAACGCATCAGGCAAGGAGGGGCTGAATATTAGCGCCCTTTGAAAACAGGTTATTCAGTGCCAACAGACAGCACATCCCAGCAGGCGCCCATCGTGTGATAGTCAACCTTGCCAGCGGGTGATTTCCATGGCTCTATCCATTGGCCTTCGCGCGAAACGATGCGTTACCATCCGCTATTTTAAATATGCCTTCACGATGGAATTTAGGCGGGGTTTGAGTGAACTCTAATCTGTTTTTTTCCGATTATAATACAATTATTGTTGATTCCGAAAGCGCTTTCGATCTAGCGTTAACAAAAGGGGAAACTGAGGATATATAAGATGCAGCGTGTTAGCCTGAAATTTTTGGCCAAGGAGCTTGGTATTGCCGAAGGTACGGTTTCGCGCGCGCTAAATGACTATCCTGATATCAGCAAAGCCACCCGCGAGCGGGTAAAAGAAGTTGCCAAGAAATTTAACTATAAGGCCAATCAGAATGCTCGCCGCCTCGCCACCGGGGTTGCCGAAGCGGTTGCCTATCTTATGCCGCCTAATACCCATGCAATATCAGAGCCGTTTGTATCCCAGCTTTTAGAGGGGCTCGGCTCTTCACTTGCTAAGCGGGGATGGGATTTGCTGGTCGTACAGGCGAGTTCACCCGAAACCGAGGCAGAGACTGTGGAAAAACTCTCTTCCAGTGGCAGGGTAAGCGGCGTGGTTATCTCCCGCCCCTATAAAGAAGATAGACGCATTGAATTACTGAAAAAATATAACGTGCCCTTTATTGTGCATGGACGTTCTGTGAATTCAGAAGATTATGCATGGTATGATGTGGATGGTGAAAAAGCCTTTCATGACGGCGTAGGGATTCTAGCAGAGCTAGGCCATCAACGTATTGCCTTTATTGGCGCCCCAACAGACTATAATTTTGGCCAGATGCGGCTTGATGGGTATCAGCGTGGGCTAGCCACTAACAATCTGATAGTTGATGAGGCGATTATCAAAATCGTAGATATGAGCGATGCTGCTGGCGCTATGGCCACAGCCAAAATGCTGGCCTTGCCGCATCCGCCTACAGCTATTTTTTGTGCTACCGACACCCAAGCCTTTGGCGCGCTAGCTGCTATCCGGGAGCGGGGTCTAACCCCTGGTATAGAGGTTAGTGTGCTCGGCTATGACGGCCTCGATTTCGGCAAACATACAAATCCACCGCTAACAACAATGGCGCAGCAGCAATCCCGTTCGGGCGAAGAGATTTGCGACATGTTGCTAGCCATAATTGATGGGGGGAATCCTCTTGATTACCAAGAACTCCGAAGGGCGATATTAGTGCGCCGAATGAGTGTTGGCCCTGTTAGGCCGCAGTGAAGTAGTAAATCTCTTTAGGAAGAAAGAATTAAAAAGCCAACGAGTATCGGTTATTTTGTTGTGGTTTTAAAAATATCTTGTCTCCGGTCTAACTGCAGGCAGTGTAAAAGGGTAAGGGATGTTAGCTAGTCTTGATGAACAGGCAATGGCTATTTTGGCCAAGAATGATCGTGGCGGTTTTACTATTCCAACAGCGCGGCTCTATCCGTTTCAGTGGAACTGGGATTCGGTTTTTATTGCGCTGGGTCTAGCAACAATGGACGATGACCGGGCGTGGCGTGAACTGGAAATGCTCACCGAGGGACAAGCGCATGATGGAATGATCCCTTCTATTATTTTCCGGAATGATGACGCAGATTATTTCCCAGGTCCAAATATCTGGCAAACTAGAAACGGCGCCATAAATGGTACTGGTATTTCTCAGCCGCCGGTCTTGGCGAGCACGGTTGCGCATTTTGTCAAAGCTCAAGGCGATAATGGACTTAAACGGGCAAAAGCATTACTTCCAAAAATACTTGAATGGCATAGATGGTGGCATGATTACCGCACACCTGAAGCAGTGGATGTGGTCTGTACTGTGCATCCGTGGGAGACTGGCCGAGATAATTGCCCGGACTGGAAAATTGGCCTGCGTAATATGGAAATCGACCCCAATTTGGAAACCTATCAACGCAAAGATATTGAACATGCAGACCCTGATGAACGCCCCTCTCAAGAAGAATATGATAAATATATCTCGATCGTAAAATTTGGGCGGGATAATGGCTGGGACCAGCGGCTATTGACCAAAAAAGGCCCGTTCTTAATGGCAGATCCAGGGATTTTCTTTATTCTGCTTCGTGCCGATCGGGATCTGCTTTGGCTGGCACAAAAATTAGGTGCAGATGAGGCGGTAGTAGAAATCACAGCATGGATTAAACGTGCTGAAGCGGGGGTAGATTATTTCTGGAATGACGAGCTTGGCGCGTTTTGCGCAAGAGATGTACGTAGCGGTGTTTTCTCTGATGGTTTTTCAAATGCAAGTGCTTTATGTTTTTATGCTGACGCTGGCAGTGCTGAGCAACGCAGGAAAACCCTTGCCCATATGAGCCGTATTTCCACGAAAACCCAATATGGACAATCTAGCTGGGACCCGGACGCGCCGTTATTTGAGAGCCAGCGTTATTGGTGCGGCCCGTTATGGTGCCAGATGAACTATATGATCGCGCAGGGGTTACGCGAGCAAGACGAAGTAGAATTAGCTGAGAAAATGCGTCAGGATTTGCGCAAGGTTATTGAGCTATCCGGATTTTATGAATGTTTTGACCCGATCAGTGGCGCCGGATGTATTGGCCATGATTTTTCTTGGACTGCGGCGTTGTGGCTGGCGTGGGCGGGGCCATCATCTGTGCAGAGCTCGGCCACATGATGGCAATGGCTGGCATAATAAAGCTCGGGCATAAGGAGAGCGACTATGGGCGCGATTAAGCTTGAAAAGATCGAAAAATAGTTTGGTGATGTACAGGTCATCAAGGGTGTTGGTCTGGAAACAGATGATGGCGAGATTGTCGTTTTTGTCAGCCCTTCAGGATGCGCTTTGAAATTGCCAAGTTCCACGAAAAAACTAAAAGCGACGATGGTCCATGTTACGCACGGTCAAGTTGATGCAATGACACTGGCAGGCCAAACGAGCTTTTCTTTTTTATGATACTTTAGATTTGGTCTTAATTTTTTCACTGCGTTTCAAAATAAAGAAGGAGGCTCCAATTAAAATTGCGGTGCCGAGGAAAAAAGAGGACGTCAGGGTTTCATTAAAAAATAGCACACTTGCGCCAACACCAAACGGCACCGACAAATAGCGTAATGGCGCGAGCACACTTGCAGGGGCCAGCTTATAGCTATGGGCAAGGAAAAATTGCTGAAAGCTAGACATCACACCAATAATGCACAAAATCAGCACTATATTTTCAGAATTCGGCATCGGGATATCAAGGTTTAAACAAACGCCAAAAAATACTGCTGCACCAGTAATATTATACCAAAGCGCGGTTGTGGAGGGATGGTCGGTCTGGCCAAGACGGCGCAAGGTTAACAGCATCAGCGCCCCAAAAAACGGTGAGGCAATGCCTAGCAAAACGCCCTTATTAAACCAATTCGAATTAGAGGGATCAACAATCAAAACGGCCCCCAAAAATCCTATCAGCACCGCTATGCGACGACGCCAGCCGACCGTTTCGCCCAGTAAAATAGGCGCAAGAAGCGTTACAAAAATAGGGATGGTTTGCAGAAGCGCGGTCATTTTAGAAAGGTCGATGGTTTGCAAGGCCCCAAACAAACAGCCAAAACTGCCAAGCCCCATAGCAGAGCGCAAGGCAAGTTTGGCTTTATCTTGAACGCGGAAGGCAGCCGCACCTCGCTGGAAAGTGGCGGTCAGCAGCAATAGGGGAATACAAAGCAGATAGCGGAAAAATAAAATCATAAAAACAGAGATGTCATTGGCGATGAACTTAACCATCGCAGCAATAGCAACCGTGAATAACACTTCACCAATAGATAGGGTGACCCCTAGCGGCAGGTTCAAGGCCAGATCGCTATTGTTATTTTGTTTGGCCATGCAGACACCTGCTACTTTTTGGATAAAATTTTCTTATAAGATATAGCTTATAGACAAGTTGCCCTATTGGATAGTTATGGGCGGAAATATGTAAAGATGGTCTTGAAGCGATAGGCGCACTGAACTTGGCTGCGAAGGTTCTATCTGCTAACTCTATGACGATAATTTATCTGTCTAAAAGAGAAAGAATTAAAAAAATGCCAGAATTTAAAATCGCATCTATTCCCGCAGACGGTATCGGTCCAGAAGTTATTGCTGCTGGCATTAAAGCGCTAGAGGCTGTGGTGGCGCGCAATCCTGAAAACCAATTTTCATTTACCCATTTCAACTGGGGTTCAGATTATTACAAGCAACATGGCAAAATGATGCCAGAAGATGGCCTAGAGACCTTAAAAGGCTTTGATGCTATTTATTTTGGCGCGGTTGGTGCTCCAGATGTTCCTGATCATATCACATTATGGGGTCTGCGTTTGCCGATTTGTCAGGGGTTTGATCAATATGCCAATGTGCGCCCAACAAAAATTATACCGGGCATTTCCTCCCCCTTGCGCGGGGTTGGCGTAGGCGATCTGGACTGGGTAATTGTCCGTGAAAACTCAGAAGGGGAATATTCTGGCCATGGTGGGCGGGCGCATAGAGGCATGCCAGAAGAGGTCGGCACAGAGGTGGCTATCTTTACCCGCACTGGGGTCACCCGTATTATGCGCTATGCGTTTCAAATCGCCGCCTCTCGGCCACGCAAGCAGCTAACGGTAGTAACAAAGTCAAATGCGCAACGTCATGGCATGGTAATGTGGGATGAAATTGCCGAAGAGGTAGCCGCAGAATTCCCAGATGTTACATGGGATAAAATGCTGGTAGATGCGATGACCGTGCGGATGACATTGCAGCCAGAAAGTCTGGATACTATTGTTGCTACCAATTTGCATGCGGATATTTTATCTGATCTAGCTGGTGCGCTTGCGGGAAGTATTGGGGTTGCGCCAACCGCTAATATTGACCCTGAAGGCCGGTTCCCATCTATGTTTGAGCCTATTCATGGCTCTGCCTTTGACATTACCGGTGAGGGTATTGCTAATCCTGTTGCAACCTTTTGGACAGGGGCCCAGATGCTGGAACATCTCGGCTTGCCAGACCC
>Ga0213867_1000556_pt1 | contig 16780 bp, 6 predicted proteins | sample PICome_12_FD_160120 | JGI IMG/M metagenome (GOLD analysis project Ga0213867, IMG submission 160120) | Coastal seawater microbial communities near Pivers Island, North Carolina, United States - PICO540 | ecosystem: Environmental > Aquatic > Marine > Coastal | place: USA: North Carolina | collected... | reverse complement strand
AATATCTCAGGCAAAATAACGAGATTCTTTTGTGTATTTATTCCTGAAAAAGGGGCCGTTCAACATACTATTGGAGAATGGAATAAACAGGAAAAGATTGTGTGTAAAACTCCAAAAATTTCAGCAGGTTATGTGAAGTTTTATATTGCCGACATTGAAGGAAATAAAAAAAGTGGTGCTGCCGAATTACAAGTACACCCAATATCAATTATCACAGAAGCTAGACCGTCAAATAGTCTGTTTATGGGAGGAACAGTTGTTAGGATTTTTGGTGGGAATTTTATGGAGACTCCTTTTCTTATAGACGGTTTCTCCTATTATTGCTCTTTTGATTCCGAAGTGGTATATGCAAGTGTGATAAATGATTCTCTGCTTACTTGTGAAAGTCCTCCAATAATGGAGAACGCTAACACTACAAAGTTTGAAGTTGCTTTGAATATATTGTACGGAGACATTTTGAAAGAAAACACTGTTACTTTGAATCCCAAGCCACTTCGTTTTTTGTATAGGTCGATTGGAGTAAATAGCGTGAATCCAAAGATTATAAATTTCTCTGAAATATCAAGTGTACGTTTGTCATGCTTTGGAATCGAAGACGGTGACCAACTTTTTGTCCGAATCCAGTCGGCTTCAAATCTAAGAATATTTGATACAGTGAATGTGACAAAAATAGATAACAGTGAAGTAGACGTCTTCATTCCTCCAAAGGTATCCAGTGGTTTAGGAAAGTCATACATTCAACTTTCAGTAAATGGTCAAACTTTTTCTTCCGAAAAAGTATCTATAATTTTTATGGATGCGCTGAAGTCGGTTTTGGTTTATCCACCGAAAATTCCAGAACTAAGCAGCACCTATGTATCTATCTACTTTCAGCAGCGGGTAGATGTTTTCAATCACATTTTAACAGTATGCAAATTTGATGATTTTACAACGCCTGCAAGTAAAGTCGATAAATACGGGGTAAACTGTCTTTCTCCTACCACTCTACGACCAGGCTTTCATAACTTATCTCTGGTAACCGATAGTCATGTAAGTTTATGGTCTGGTTCAATTTACGTGAGGAAAGCTGTAGAAGTTCATTCGGCACACCCAGTTCATGGCCCTTCGTATGGAAATACACCAGTAATCGTATCTGGAAAAGGTTTCTGGGAGGTAGCGAGTAGTTTGGAGTGTTCATTTGGTGGTAAACATTTTACACCAAAAATTTTGAGTGACAACAGACTAGAATGCATATCACCTTCGCTGCGAACGATAAGTGAAAGCAAGAAGAATTTAGTCAATTCTTATTCGCTTCGATTGCATTTGATGGAAGAAATTGAAACCAGAGGGCAAACAAAAGATCTGCTTGATATTGGTCTTTATTTCACATATTCTCAACTCAGCTTTTCAGATGCTGAACCAAAGCTGCTTTATGGCTCAGGTGAAACACAAATTTGGATAAAGGGCTCCAACTTTCAACATGAAAACATTTCATGTAAAGTTGGTCTAGATAACCAAAGAGATGTCGACTATGTCAATGAGACTCATATCCTAGTTGAGGCTCCTCCTGCGTCAATAGCGTTTGGATCATATCGATCATTTCTTGATCATCTTGGGGCGGAAAATTTTGCGGAAGCTAGGCTTGTGATTTTGTTCAGAAAGCAGGAAATTTTCTTTCAGTCAGTCAAGTATATTCTAGATCCAACTCTATACGAAGTTTCGCCTCAATACGGAAGCTATTCCGGAGGAACCCAAGTGCGTGTGGAAGGTGAAAACTTTCCAAGACTTGGGACTGACCCGTTGTGTATGTTTGGAAGTACTATCGTTATTGGGAAAGTGCTTTCAACAAAAGAGTTGTTGTGCACCTCACCTCCACAAAAAAGAAAAAGCATCAAGGATTATTTTGGTATAAGCTTTAATGGATTTGATTTTATAAGTCATTCGAAAATATATTTCCAATACAAAGAGTCGCCCAGTATCTCATCCATTTTCCCAGAATATGGACCGTCTCTTGGACGAAATTTTATTATTGTCAATGGCACAAATTTTGGTTTGAATATGTGGTGCTCATTCAATAACATTAGAGTTCGCGCAAGTTTTATTTCGAAATCGCAGATGTCTTGTGTTGCACCCAGCTCACTTCCAGGCGATGTTCATTTCCAGGTGGAAGAAAATGACAGCAATATCACATCAAATAAGATAATTTACTCCTATCTTCCTGAAGTTATAATTACAGGATTGACACCAGCATTCGGTTCAATAAATGGAGGTACATGTTTGACCATGTCAGGCTTAAAATTCCCAAAAATACCTGAATTATTTTGCACTTTCAACAACACGATCGAAACACCAGTTTCCTGGATATCTGACAAAGAAATTGAATGTTTGACTCCTCCATTTGCCTCTCTAGGAGAGGTCACCTTATCAATCGTTGTCGCTAATGAAAAAACGTTGCTGTCGTCTTCACCCATTAACTTTTTATTTACGGCAGCTCCAAAAGTTAATTCGGTGAATCCACCTTTTGCATGGAAAGATGGTGGTAATTTGGTATCAGTAACTGGCTCGAACTTTCTCTTTCCACAAGCACCAAGAAATCCAAAGAGTAAGTCATTTATCCGTTATTCTTAGTGGCAACTTATTGATTACTTTATATTTAAGCAGATATCCTCGAAGACGCAAGTTGTAACTTTGAGGTTTCTGGAAAAACATCTGCGTCTATTCTCTCTGATGAATTGCTCACGTGTTTAGTCCCTCCTTCGATGACGGAAGGCGAACAAAGCATTTCAATTTCTCTAAATGGAAAAGACTATTTCGGAAAATTGATGTTTACTTACGTCGAGAATCCGGTCATTCTTAATATGTCTCCTTCTCATGGATCCATCAGAGGTGGAACCAACGTAACTGTGAGATTATCTCGAAATTTAGAATCCAAAAAGTTGCTTTGTATTTTCGCGAAGATTGAAGTTCTTGCGAGAGTAAATAGCGACAGAACAATAAGCTGCATCTCTCCAGCGTATAATGCAACGAAAGTCAACTTTGCGATTAAGTTTTATCATGGAAATCTCGGGAGCAGTTTGAAATCTTCGTCGCAGGTATTTCACTTTATTTCAGATGCAAGGATAACCGAAGTACATCCATATTTTATATCAACAAAGTTCTATTCTGGTACTTTCGAGGTATCAGGATTGAATTTTTTTGACTCTCCTCAGCTTAAGTGCAAGTATAGCTATAGTTTTGCTGATGATAGCTCTGCACAATTTATGTCTGGAGTCCAGTTTATCAATAGTACCTTCATTACATGCATTGAACGACCTATATGTGGGGTTCAATTTAGCATGTATGGTGAGTCAGCTCTGAAGGATTGAACATATCCATCGTTAATGAATATTGTATTGTTGTTGAATCTCTTTCTTTACTTGCACTGACACTTTCTTTCGATTAAGACATAACGTCTCTTCGTTTGCAGGTATCTTCTAATGACCACGACTGGTCTTCTCCTGCGGAGATTTTACTCGTACCAGAACACCGCGTTTATTCAGTGTTCCCCAGGTCGGGTCCATTATTTGGAGGGACCCTCCTTACTGTTTCTGGAACAAATTTTCTGAAATCCAAGATGGCAAAGTGCAGATTTGGCGGTTTACCTGAAACACCTGCCATTTTCCAATCATCTGAATATTTGACGTGTCGAACTCCAGAAACTATTTTCTTGAATGACTCGTCAAGTGTTGACGTCACGGTGACTTTGAATGGTGTCGACTTCTCAACACAATACGTACCGTTTACATTCTTTAGCTCTTATTCTGTCAAAGCAGTTTCACCTTTATTTGGTCCGAGCACCGGAGGAACAAATGTTCTCGTAGATTTGATGGTTCATCCAGGTCAAGAGATTCCATCTCCGTTGCACGAAGGTTCACATGGTGCCCTTTGTAAATTTGGGAATGTGATTGTCCATGGTCATATTGTAAATTCCAGTACAGTTTCGTGTTTGAGCCCTGCACATGATGCAAGCGGAGGGTTTGCAGATGTTGAAATATCATTTAATGCCGGCGGCGATTGGTCTGGAAACAGATTTAAATTTCTTTATTCACCAGGTCAACAAAGAGAGAAAGTAACACTCCGGCCGTCCCATGGACCTTCCAAAGGAGGTACCACTGTTGAAATTCATGGCCTTGCTGGAATATTTCCTTTATGGAATGAAAATCTTACCGTAAATGCAAGTTATGCTTTGTGTAAATTTGATGATATCTCCTTTCCAGTCGCTTCCATATCAAAGGATGGAAATGTTGTTCAATGTGTGTCACCGTCCATTCCAAGAAACATTGCTGGAAACGAAACTTTCTCGGTAAATGTCGAAATTTCATACAATGGCGCACCTGATAGTTTTGTCTCCCTTCACACATATTTCACGTATGATCCGGATATTGCTGTAAGCAAAGTAAGTCCAGATGTAGGGCCTAGGACTGGTGGCACCTGGATATACATAACTGGAGGACCATTTCCAATTCTGCACGAAAATATCTATTGTCGGTTTGATAAAAAGGAAGTTCTTGCCATCTGGATAAACTCTTTCAAAATTAAATGCCGTACACCAGCGAGTAGCGAATTTAGTCAATCGCATAATGTTGGAGAAATTGGTGTGCATGTGGAAGTTTCAGTAAATGGAGGATATGATTATTCGCGAAATGATGAAGTTCTGTTTCACTACGTGAATGTTATGTCTGTAAACAAGATTATACCTTCGCACGGTTCCATTCAAGGTGGCACGAATATTGTCGTTCATGGTTCCGATTTCTTCTTTTCCTCCAAGTTAATGTGTCACTTTTCTTTATTGCAACAGAAACCTGTAACATACTCGTCACGTATAAGCAGATACATAAACGAAACATGTATCATTTGCACTTCACCCCCATCCGAGTATACAGGGGATGCTTTCGTCACAGTATCGTTATCACAGGAAGTAGACTACACCGACGAGTTTTACGAGCATCAAGGAATAAACTTGACAAATCGTTTTACATATCAAGATATTGTGAGAATAAATAGTTTTTTTCCTGGGTTAGGACCTAAGACAGGAAACACTGTTATAAATGTTTACGGTGGACTCTTCTTGGAACCATTCTTCAATCCTCTTTGCAGGTTTGGACATGATATTGTGCATGCTCACGTAGAAAACTTCAATGTACTCCGGTGTCAATCTCCTCCAGGAGAGATAGGGTCAAGTAAACTTGGTATATCTCTTAACGGTGTGGATTTCGTATTTAGTGAGAAAGATTTTTTTTATCACGAAGATATTGTTTTGGATAGTATTGAACCAAGAACTGGCCCTGCTATTTCAGCGGGAACAAAATTGTCTATCTTTGGAAGCGGGTTCAGAAATACTACTGGATTACGGTGCAAATTTGACGAGTTCAACGTTCCTGGTATCTTTGTAAGCAGTCACCACATCATTTGCTACTCACCGCCAGCAAATACATCGGACTTGGACTGGTTTTCGCTCAATCGTTTCTTCTCTGATGCTCACACATACCCTAATTATCTTGCGAAAATCTCAAAAATCGATGTTACAAATAATTACTTCGATTACACAAGTGACGGTGCTCTTTTTTTATACCAAGCTGATATTCGAATATCAAATGTTTACAACGAGAAAGGACCGTTATCAGGTAAATCACCAATTTTTATAACTGGAAGCGGGTTTGTGAATAGTTCCACGCTTGCATGCAGGATAGGACATCGTGTGATCGATGCGTTGTTCTTAACTCAAGAATGCATACTATGTTTCGCCCCATCGCATCATGATATATCAAATGATGAATATCGGGGATACAACTCTTCAGATTTTGTGACTAATGAACTTCATGACCAGGTCCACATCCTACATGTAACGGAACCGGGGCTGCTTAAATTCAGATATTTCGTAGAGGTATCGAATAATGGTATTGATTTTTCAGGAGATGGCTTCTTTTACTCGTATTTGAAGAGTGCTGAAGGGTACTATTTCCCAGAAAACGACAATGTGAGTGATAGAAAAACGAATGCGAAGGGTAAAAACTTCCTATACTCTCTTCAGATGTCATCGATGTATTGTTGGCGTGTGCACGTAAATCTGTAACCTTTACAATTGATTGTGGTATTGAGGATGCGGATATTGAATGAGCTATCTTCTACCTGACAGATCCTCACTATTTCCGATTAAACTCGTTTGCATATGACACAATCACAAAAAATATACACATATGACACGCAGAGGTTATACCATACCACAATATCAACCTGAACTCTACCTTGAAAACGTCATATATACTATCTCTCATAACTTATTTCTTGTAAAATAGGTTGAGTTGCCATGTCCTGTTGGATCGTATTGTGATAACGATGTGAAAGGAAACAACTTTACTTTATGTCCTAGAGGGACATATCAATCAAGTTCAGCGCAAACAGATTGTGTGCCTTGTCCGATAGGTTACTTTTGTCCTGACGAGGGTCTACCTGTCCCACGTTTATGTCCGGCGGGATACGTCTGTGATGTATCGGGAATTGGTGTTATACAGCAACCGTGCCCAGAAGGGCATTTTTGTTTAGAGGGGACGGCCACAACAGGGACATATTGCAACAAAAGGAATCTATATACTAGGAACGCAAAGCACCTAGGATTCGCTTTGGGAGGGAGAAATTCAGCATGTTGGAATAATTCAACAGATGATTTTGGTTTGCAAGTCTCAAACATCCCGGCGATCATTTGGTCTGAACTGCATACGATGCCTTTGGATGTGCAGTCAGACTTCGTTCCGATAAGAGGAAGATATTGTCTGGATGACTCTTGTTTACGAATTGAAGACGATTTTGGATTTTCAGCAAACTACGAATCTAGTAATGTTGCATTACGCCGCCCCATTCCATGCCCTAAAGGATTCTTCTGCCATCCAGGAACAATAGGGAATGCAACAATTTTCAACAGACTCTCAACTCCGCAACCATGTCTTGAGTCTATGTATTGTCCAGAGGGTTCAGATAATCCATCTGGCGAGGGTGACTGTCCTGTCGGCTTTTATTGCCCTTTTTCGAGGAAAATTCCGTGTCCTGTTGGAACGTATTGCCCTCAAACATATCATACTGAACCACTTCTATGCACACCAGGTACGTTCAATGGGATGGTTAGCCAAACAAATTGCACTATATGTCCAGTGGGATATTTTTGTGGAGAATTTGGTATGGTTGAACCAAAAATATGCCCGGCAGGGTATGTTTGCTCTGCATATGGGCTTGTGAGCCCTAACCTCTTATGTCCTCCCGGTTTTTACTGCAATAATGGAACTCAGACATCTGATCCATTTCGAAACGATACAACACTTCGGCCATATCCATGCTCTCCAGGTACATATTGCTTAAGTGGAACGGGTTTTATTGACGTCGTCGAAGGAAATTTTCTTTACGCTCAACATTGTCACAAAGGTTATTTTTGTGAGTCGGCATCAACAAGTCCTAAAGGTGCCGGTCTCTGCCCAGCAGGATTCACGTGTCCAATAGGAACAGCCACTCCAATACCGACTGCGAAAGGAACATACGCAGAATTCCAAGGGACAGTAGAAGCAGCGTCTTGTTTGCCTGGTTTCTATACACCTACAATTGAGTCAACGAAATGTTATCCATGTCCTCCAGGTACTACTTGCGAAAACGAGAAAACGGCTTTGCCTACATCATGCCCCCCGGGAACATTTCGGAGTACGCTTGAAGAAAACGGACTTCTTTGTACTCCATGCCCCCAAGGGACTTGGTCCAGGTCTTGGGAATTACATGAGCGAGGGGAGTGCATACGATGTCCGCCTGGCATCATCTGTCCAGTTGACGGTATGACAAATCCATGTAGTAGAAAGGACCTACCTACATCATATGAACCAGTTGTTAATTTGAATGGCTTACCTGTGCCTGAATACTTTTATCCTGCGGCAGACAAGCCTCCGTCTTTTTCTTCTCACGAATGCCTAAAAATGAATTCAGAATACAAGGAGGGAGAGCACTCGATCGAAAATCAAGAATTTTTCTTTGGAGAATTAATCCCACCTTACATTGATGTACTTGGCAGAGGTGCACATTTTCGCCCATCTGACGAAGTTTCCTTAAAATACTCAAGTACTGCAAAATGCTTCAGAAATTTTCAACCTTATGGGTCTGAAATTTACCAGCGTTTGAGTAATTACCACGGGCCGCAATTCGACATACAATCCGGAAATTTTCATGAAGAATACTTAAATGATGACAATGAGTCATTACATGACCCATCTTTTTTTCGTAACTCAAGAAAACTGCATCATTCTTTTGACAGAAATTTCACAGGGTCCCTTGATCTGCCCGTTGCAAGAAAATTCACCACTGATTATAACTGTACGGCAGGTATTCAATTGATGAATGAAACGTTAATATTTAATCAGAGGAAGCTTGTTTATACTGATCCAAATTTTGACACAAACGGAGGATACGATGTTGAGAAGTGCCCAGTCTTCGATAACACTCTCGACTGTTATATTGATCCTTATTATGAAGCGCATCGTGAAGGAGAATGTTGTCATATAAAGCGCTTTCAACAGAGGGCTATATTGCAAGCAAGTGATCAATGGTATCCTGGTACTTGTGAAGCTGATATCATTTGCTCTTCTGGATTGCCTTCCAAAGCGATGCCTTGTAAAGACGGCTTCATTTGTGATCAATCTACGACGCTCGATAAAAGCATTTCGACAAGGTGTCGTGAAGGATATTTTTGCAACCTTGGAACAACTCCAGATCCTTCTCTCGATTCTCCTCAGGGACAATTCAAACACCTCTGTCCAAGTGGCCTTGTGTGCAGTGATGCTTCTAGCATAGAAACCCAAGAACGGTGCCCAGAGAATCACTTTTGTCCTACTGGTACTGCAAACCCAATATTAGGGAAGCTAGCATCGGATGAACTAAATAGAGGAATTGATACTATGACAAATCCAACAAATTCTTTCATTCGACATCTACACATTAGTGCTTCAAAAAATTTCTTTTCATTGGACAATCATGGGGCGAACTGCATTAACGGAGAAGATAAAGATCTAAGTGGGAGAGTAGCTCTATCTTGGAAAGAAGCTGGAGAGGACGTGCTAAATCCCTACCTTCTTTATCTTCTAAATTATACAGACAGGGATAAAGATGGTATTCTCGACAAGCCTTACGACTCAATCACAACGCCGCCCTTAAGACCAAAGCAGACTAATGAAAATATTCTGTATAGAGAATCATGTGGGAGAGATGCGAAGAGAATATTAATGAAAGAAGGTTTAGAACGTAATGCATGTGATTGTATTACACAGCTATATGTAGTTATTGCAGTTTATCGATTATGGAAGTGTACATCTACTTTACCCCTCGAAGACTTCGGTGTTGGGTCGTTAAATGATGTGAAAGTTGGACGAGGTGATCGAGACTTTTGGTTTCAACGGATCCACCGCGACTTCCACCTTGCTGTGTCAGTTAACAGCACTCTTCCTGAACATGGACTTCAGTGGGGAGACGGAAAAGTTTGTGAGTGGCCCGAGAACGGTAAGATCAATTCAGTATTTTACATACTTTGCTTGCCATGTACGATAGATGAGGGAGGAGAATTTGAGTTCATTCGTGCACTTGTGTGCATATTTGTGTCGACTCTGAATTTACCGTGGCACGAAGCAAAGATAATTGCCAGTGCTGTCGCGTATGAAGGAACTTTTTATACGAGGGCTAGCTACCTCACACGCATATGTTGTGATGGGGTAGGCTATAGAGAATGATAAGTATCCACTTACGACGGAGAAAGTGATGTCGTTGGAAGAAATTTTTCACATATACCGGTAGTTTATTCAAACTGAGTTCTCTAACCAGATGAATTAGATTCTCGAATGTAAGTCAATTACTAATAATTCATGCAAGGATCTCTCTATAACTAACGAATGAAATAAACTAACGTTGACTATATTTTTATTGAAAAACAGACTAGAAATTATGGCTGATAGTTTTTTACCACTGGGTTTGCTCACTTTTGAAATAGACAGAAAATAGCTGTACTCGCATCGAAAAAATTCTTCATACAATCCTCCATTTCTTTCTCTTTGCTTGTTACTTACTATAATTTTTCTATGTTTCGATTTGAGTTCTCACTATTTGTTTTGCTATTAACAGGAATTTTAAGTCCAATCCGGGGTAAAATCCCTCACTTTAATGAAGAAACAAGAAGTGTGAAACCTCTTCCTGGGCCGTCAATACCTGAAACTTCGGGAGGTTTCGTGTCATTCATAGACAAAGGGACTTCAGAACATCCCATCGTTAATTTTACTATTCAATTCAAGCAAGATGAAGTTGCCTCGTTTGATAATTATGAACAGTTAAAGGACAAAGTGGAACAAGAATTTAAGAAGCAACAATCTGGGATAGTTGACCCGTACATATTTGATTTACACACTGCCATTCTCTTGGTTGAGGAGTACGGAGACAGGCTCAAAGATATATCACGATTTCGCGAAGTGAATGCTTTTGATTCTGAATCTACAACTTTGACCATTTCAGAAAGTTCCAGTTCCAACATATCTCTTACTCCGTATAGATTAGACTCTTGCGAATGCCAGAGACTTTTGAAATGCCCAAATGGAACTTTCTCACCAGAGAAATCAACAAGTATCGAAGATTGTATCTCATATGGTAATGAAGTTCTTGAACGCGTTCTCCTCTCTCCAGCCGAGGAGAATGCGACTCACCAGCAAATCGAGCTTCATTCTCTTGAAGTTGCAATTTTGTCGATTGATAACCGATTCATATCAAATAACCTTACATACAATGATCATTACAAATTTTCTATCTACGAAGACTGCTTACCATGTCCGAATCGATACAAATGTGAAAACGATGTGCAAAGATCATTCTGTTCTTCACCTACCTTAGATGAACAATACGAGAATCTCAATCAATGTCTAATAATGAACAAAATACAGGTTTGCGTTAGATCTGACGGCACTGAAATGGACGTCTCAGCATGCACTCAGTCAGAAAACATAAAGAAAGGTCGGCTTTCGTCTTTATCTAAGACTAAATCTTATGGGGATGCAAGCTTTGAAGATGATTTCCTGTTGTTTGAAAAACCAGATTTAAAGAAATGCCAAAGTATGCCCCTTTTCTGTGAAGATAAAGTATGGGACAACTATGAATTTCGTCTTCTGTGCCAGGACGATTTAGGAGAAGGTGAAAAAAGCGCTATTTACGATTGTAGACTCGTTGAACAATATAATAGGTATCAGTCATGGAGGGATCATCTATGTTGTACATCTGCGGATTTCATAAACAAGAATCTATGTCTTTTTGAGAAATGCATTGACATAATCAAAGCCGATCGCCTAATACGGGATCATTACAGTGAAGAATTCTTTTCCGAATTTGGTTACGGACCTCCAAGTTTTCATCCAAAGGGAGAGCTCCTGATGGATCCTACACTTCAGGCAGGTAGTGAACACCCAAAACCTTTTGACTTGTTCTACGCAAAATCGAAAGAAAATTCGCAGGAAACAAATGGTTGTTGCCGGTGCCAGAGTCATACTCTACCTGAATATTTTCAAAGTGAAAGAAAAGATATAGGCTTTCCTGATAACAAGCATCAAGTAATTCAAATGACAATAACGGCTTTGAATAATGTGAGGCTTTTGATCTTTGCGGAACTTCTTCATGGGCAATATTATAAGGAATTTCGACAAAGTTTCTCTTCACAAAATAACACCGAGTTTCGGATCCATACTCCCAGCCGCGCATTTGTTCAAAGCAGTACTCCAAGTCAAGTAAGATACTCATGGCTTTCAATAATTCAGAAGGAAGATCACACTGAACTTGAACTTCCACTTAACTTACCAATAAAATGGAATCACAACCACGAGAAAGAATACGAAAGACGGATACTTATTGATCGCCCAAGCGAGGTCAATATTGGCAGTAGATTGAATCGAAAAGACTTTGTAGGTTCAAAAATAAGTGATGATGGTATTATTATGACCCAACCATATCAAGATCGCGAGACTTTTACAAACCTAAGAGAAACAGAGTCATGGTGGAGTGAAAATTCTGCCGATATGATAGGAGCAAAAGCTACTGAATCAACTTTCATCGCTTTGCCTTATTTTCCTTTCTTCTCTAATTGCGCCGGGTATGACTCTCACATAAGCATTAGCAGGCTTCTGGAAGATAATCCTGCTTGTACTCTCATAGATTATGAAAATACTGTTAGTGTTGGAGCTTTTGGGTTTATTGGCTCATCAAAACCAACAGGTGATGTTTGCCAAGAAGAAATCAATGGAGGGAATACAGTGTCAGGCATCACAAGTACGAAAGGAATCGACTTGAAATGTCTTTATGAGGAAGATATTGAAAGCTCTTCAGAAAAAGTTAGGTGGTATGAAGCATCTGCAGGTTCTACCCTCTTCTATTTAACGAAGGATCCTCAGATCTCGAGTGATTTTGAAGGCAGTTTTGTCGTAAACGAGGAGGATGGAAATCTTAGCATTCTTTCGTTGTGGGGACAGACAAAAGAGTTAGCTGGTTTACAAGGCTCGGACAAGGTTATCCCAGTGACCGTCGACGATGTCAAGTCTGGAGTCATAAATGCAATCCCGCGCTCTGTGAAATTGGAATTGCAATATTATCAAGTGAGTAAGGGAAAGAAGCGGCTTGTGCAAGGAGTATTGTTCTACGATGACTTATGCACTACGTTGAAACCTGAAGAGGTCGGTGGGAACAAGGTGAAGTTGAGAGCGATGAAGGAGCAGGGTATTTTTCCTTGTGCACTTGATGCAAGCTCTCGTTTGGAATCATATGAATACATTTTTGAAGTCCATTTCTTTCCTCTAAGTTGGTTCCACCTATTCAACCAATTTCAATTTTACAACTCATTGTACGTCATTTTTTTCTTCATTGTTGGACTGCTTAGTATAGCAATTCCTGGGTTTATTTGGCTATCACATCGCCTACTGACGAAGATGCAGCGTCTTCCTATATTCCGGTTCTTGTCGCTTTTAAAATTATTGTCGATCCCAGCAATGAAAGGTTGCCTTTTAGGTGCTTGTCCACTCCTTTTAGGTGGGATTCTAATTTATTCATGGCTGGGATGCTACAAGCCATCAAGATACTTGTCTACATCTGCACTAGATAATCCAAATACCTTCGCTCTGGAATCAATTAATGGCTCCTGGTTGAATACTGCGGCATTAGATGTCGATAGAGTTGAAAGTTATCGCATTGGACGCTTGGGTCTGGCGCTTGTATGCTTAGGCTTTTATTGTTCAAGTGCATGCGCCCAAACTCTTACTGAAGATAAAGCCAAGACATTAGAACACATCGACAAAAGCCAAAATATCTCAATGAAAAGTGCCTTATACATGAAGCAAACACATTTCTTGTGGATATGCCTTACTTTTACGGTTCCTATCGTTTGTATTTGGGAATATAGTTTTTCGCCAAATTTTGAAGGTATGTTTTGATGGTTCCATGTTGCATATCAATAAGCTTAACCATCCACTCTTTTACATTGTAATAGGCTCAGTATACCTGTCTATCTTAATGTTGAGAGTCCTACAAATCTTTATGAGCATTATTATTGATGAATATCTCAAGGAGCATTTAACGAGCATACCGTTTATAGTGCTGACGAGGATAAGTGAAGTTTTGATAACTATGGGGGCCTCAACTTTCGTTGATTTTACAATAACACATTTTGTTATTTTGACCATGATGGTTATCGAAAGAATGTATGTGAGTCCACTAACCGCTTATGTAAAGAGATATTTACCAAAGTGGAAATTGCTACTTCAGAAGCAACTGAATCAGCGAACTGTTCATTCTCAGCTGGAAAAACGAGAAAACGAACTAAAGTGGATCGCCGTAAAAGAATTCATCGAGACGAAGAGTGAAGGAATTGAACAACTCGTAGACTCGTATGGCGGTGAAACAGCTGAAATTATTGCATTTCAACTTGTACCTATCATTAATATGCTATTCATTCTTTTTTATAATCAGATAGATATTCCGTCAAAATATGGAATAGAACGAGCCGAAATGACTTACTTTACGCTGTTTTCGTTCCTCATCATTCCTTGGAAAATGATATCATCGGTTATCATAGTGAATACTCAGGAGCTCAGATATGGATGGCATTTGTTTGACTATATATCATATCAACACTATCGATTCGTTACAAGACAAAATCGATTTCTTTTTGATTCAGTTCCAGATGAGAGCATAACTCCTAGGAACCAATCTATTGATAAGTTGTGTTTTTCGGAGCAATACTATTTTATTGTAAGCCTATGCACATTATCGATGATGTACCAGATGCTCGGACTTTCTATTTTCCTTCACACCGGATATAGCCCAATGTCCGATCCTTTGGCACCGATAGTATTGTCTATTGCGTTTGTCTTTTGTAAGGTTTTCCACCGGGTTCTTAATCGCCTCAGTAGATCCGGAATATCGTATCTCAATTGGAGTGGTTTGTGGGTTATCACAGAAACCGAAAGCACTCTTGACGAGAAGTTAGCCGAAAAAATGGCAGTTGGACAAGGCAGACAGGCAGATTTGGAAAAAGAGAAGATGGAACTTGAAGCCCTCAATAGTGAAAAATTTAGAAGAAAATTCTTAAATCGAAATCGCGTTTGGCTCATGCAGAATCTTGAAGATATCTTGACTCCACAAGCCTTGCGATCCTTAAATAAACAAGGTGATCGAGTGGAAGATTACATTAGAGACATATATGCGCATTTGCTCAAGATGGGGCAAGGTGCTAAAAGACCTGGAGATCGTTCTGACATTTCGAGCGACGACGACGATGATCTAAATGAAATTCATAGAAAATGGGCACGAATTCCATTGAAGGGCGCGAATTTAGAAATTGCGAAGAGATGGTTAGAAAGAGCGAGAAAAAGAAGATTGTATTTTAGGCAAGTTAAAGGTGTGATAGAAAAGCATTCAAGATCTACCTGCCAGGTGTGCTCTGCGAAAAAGAGCAATGCACTATCGCTGGTAACTGGATTGTCCTTGAATAATAAATTCTGCCCCAGAATGCTTGATCTTCATATCGAAAGCTTCGAAAAGAAATATCCAGATAAGAAGCAAACCCCAGAACTTTGGATTGCGCATTTTCAAAGAAATGCAGAGTTTGTCACTTATTGTATGAAGTGTTTACAAGATTCAGATATAGGCAAAACAGGTGGATTTGTCCCGAACCCTAGTGCCGAGCCAATCAGAATTACGAGAGACGTTGACATTTCAAGTGACGAGGACGAGGAAAGCAATTTTGAAAGTTTCGAACCACTTTTTATAGAACCCGAAACTAACGAATTTAATATTATTTTTAAGTGGTTGAACGCAGCCAAGGTTAGAATGGGCAAGGAGGCTGCCAATGTCCTATCCCAAAATCACGCCAGAAAATCAATTGCTACGGAAATCTTATCTAAAGAAGAGAGCGTCACAACAAGATTGAAGCGTACTGAAGTCGAGCAAAACGGCGCTTCTATTATGAACGAAACAACAAGAAATATAGCAACGTCATGGATGCAACAGGCTAAAGTGTTCAGTAAGGATAGAAATAAAAAGCTTAAGTCATCTCTCATCGAAAACATTACAGTCGCTCTTTCGAAGATGAGAAGGGAAGATGATTGGTTTGTCGGACAGGAATTTCGAAAGAGAGGCGAAGCATTATTGACAGAAATTGAACTATTTGAAAACAATCGATTGAATAATAATCTGGAAGGAGTGTCGATGTACAAGGTGTGGCATTCTCAAGCTTCATCATGGCTCAAAAGCGCAGAGTCAAAAATTAAATCTTTACATCAGATGAATAGCAGCAACACCTAGCACTATTTTAGAATTTACCATGGTCGGTTGTATGATAAACCATTCGAAATCCTGGTCTGTACAAGACCCAACAATATAAATATTGTAGATGACTTTCACGTTACTACCAACAATAATCCCACAGGACTATAGGGATGAAACTTTGCTTCATGAAATGTTTTAACTTTCCGTCTCAAACGCCTCTCCAAAATTTGCGAGATTTTTGCGCGGAGATTGGAATTCGGTTGTAATCTAACGAATCTCCTGACAAGTGTAAGTCCTTCCCAACTTGCCATGAAACAACTTCTTAGCGCATTGGGTTATCGAAGACTGCTCCACTTTTCCATCGGAAGGCCCGGGAACCGGCAGGCACTCGATACCTATCGAACCCTCTAGACCACATTCAATTATGATCATATCTAAAATAAACAGAACTCGACTGAGGGGAATTATACGTAGTCAATATATTAATACGTGTTACTCGGCATTCGACTCTTAGTTACCATAAACGCCAAGAGATAAAACGTTTTCTCAGTGTCAGTAACGTCTTTACGTCTCCTTCCTACCATAACGTTACTAACGAGAATCATAGTCTTAGAGCGAACATTGAAGTAATGCCAAATGCCAACGCAGCAACCAACATCACACAAGAGAAAGAAAGAAATCACAACGAGACGACAAAGACATGAGATGATGACAGTGATGTTATCCACCAACTACATCATATTCACATAAATATACAACTGACATCCCATACACATTGCTAAAAACACAATACGTAGATAATATATGATGAAGAAGGAACGGATCAAATATCTATCGGTTGCAGTCATCGCACTCATCCTGACCAACACGTACTCCTTCTCTTATTCATCTTCGTGTTCTTTGTCGAGGTCTGTATTCCTATCATCATCATCATCACCATCGAAATGTCTTGCTCCGA
>Ga0213867_1000554_pt1 | contig 16797 bp, 28 predicted proteins | sample PICome_12_FD_160120 | JGI IMG/M metagenome (GOLD analysis project Ga0213867, IMG submission 160120) | Coastal seawater microbial communities near Pivers Island, North Carolina, United States - PICO540 | ecosystem: Environmental > Aquatic > Marine > Coastal | place: USA: North Carolina... | reverse complement strand
AGCTCTGCGTTCTTCTTCTGAAGTAAGTTTTTTAACTTCTTCAGCTTTCATACCCAACGCTTTTTTCATTTTATCTAACATATATTACCATCCTGCCTTTCTTATTTTATCTTCGTTAATAGGTGCTTTCATAGCTTTTTCATGTTGCTTATTTTTGTATTTTTCATCAAGTGCCCCACGCATTTCCGAAGAGAGATATGTGGAGTCTTGGGGTAAATCTCCATCCTTCTGCCATACACGCTTCGGCGACATCTTTAACATTGAGAACATATTCTTCACTGCGTCCACCCAACGGCATAAGATATACCGGACATTCCACCCCGGCACCTCTGTAAGCGTCCACAGCCTTTTTAACTTCATCAAAGTCACTTTGAGTAGCGACAACAAACTTAAGATACATGTCGCTATCAGTAACAGACTGATACTCACTAGCCACATTAGGTTTAATAGCAGTTTCCCAAGGTTCTCCGCTAACACTAAGTTTTGGGGAACAAGACCAAGTGACTTGGATTCTGTCCTGATCGTTGAGATAGTTAAAGAGATCTTCGTGTAAATGTTGTGTAGTATTTGTTTCAAAAGTAATATTCCTCAAGTCTTTCATACGTGGATGTTCAAATAACTCTACATACAGTCGTTGCCACGCCAACAACGGTTCGCCACCTGTCATGATCAAATGTACATCTTGACCATTATCTTGTACCCATTTACCATTAGGTGTAAGAGATAGTAAATGTTCAACTACTTCGTCAACAGTTGCCTGCTTATTAAACTTTTTAAACTCAGGATAGATACTTGCATATGTATCGCAACCTGTGTGTATAATAGGCAAGTCATTAAACTCTTTTGTAGTTTCATGCACGCCAGCGTCAAGTAATCCTTGAACTTCAGCATTATGAATAATGCCTGCTTTTTGTTTCTCGTCACGCATTGGTTCATTTTGTAAACCAAAATTCATGCAACGAAAGTTACAACCGAATGTACGTAGGAACACACTAGGTACTCCTACAAACTTGCCTTCGCCTTGTACTGAATAAAATGCTTCTGAATATCTTAATTTCATATTAGGCTCCACATGCAAACTGTTGTTGCAATTTAATATTGTCCATAAACTCTTTCTTAGTACCAGCATCTTCGTTAAATGCACCACGTAGCACAGTTGTCTGTGTTAAACTGCTATGTGCTTTAATACCTCTATTCTCACAACAACCATGTGTTGCTTGAATGTAAACACCAACATTTTTAGTACCTGTTGCTTTTTGAATCTCGTCAGCAATAACATTATTAAGTTCTTCTTGTAGTGTACCTCGTCTAGCACACCATTGTGCAATACGTGTATACTTGCTAAGACCAATAAGTTTATCTGCGGCAATAATCCCAATGTATGCTACACCAACAACTGGTTGATGATGATGTGAACAAACACTTCTTAGTTCGCTTCTAACAACCAACATACCTTCATAACCATTTTCAATATGATTAGGAAATGCTGTTGCGTTAGGCATAGGATCATAACGTCCTTGCATTAATTCATTAATATACATTTTAGCAAGACGTCTACCAGTGTCCATACTGTTAGGATCATTTGCTCTGTCAATAATTAAACTGTCTAGTACTGATTCGAACTTAGGTGTAAGCTCGTCAATCAATTCTTGCTTGTCGCCTTCTTGTAACACATGACTAATATTGTCACCTGCCCAATATCTAATGCCTTCGTCTTCTAAACGGGCTTTTATCTGTTCACTTTTACTCATTTGTTTCTCCGATGTTTAGGCAGTGGATTGCCAATATTAGTTATATTATATACTTTATTTAGGTTTTTGTCAACCTGTTTCGCAAATTCTTTCTTCCTTTTACGTATTTTTTATACCTATAAGGATGATAGTCTTTGTAATATTCTTTCTTTTGAAAGATATCACTAGCATCATCTAGTGCTGTGATTTTCTGTAACAACATAATAGTCCAATAATCATCAAAAGCATCCAAGAACCATAAGTCCTTGTTTTTGTAATTATATAAACCATTCAAACTATCAGTTGCTCCTATCATTTGATCTATTGTGATTATGTCTTTATTGGTAGGCATAGCTACCATAACAACTTCAACAGTACCGTCAAATAGTTCTGCTTGTTCAGCTACAGCCCTCCAGAATTCATATACATCTTCTGGGGGCTCTAACTTAATTACTTTTAATTTGTTTGTATCGTATATCGACTTTGCATACGGACATACCTGTTGAGCATGAAGTTTGTTAGCCCAGTCCTTTATGTATGCATCTAAGTCTGTGTTAGTCATTAAAATATTTGTCTAACATTTCCATACGATCATTTGCCGCAGCCATTGCATCCAATTCCTTTTGGATAGTTTCGATGATATCTGAATGTTCACCGATACCTACAACTTTTTGCATGTATACTTCGATATTAGTCTTATGCAATTCTAACTCCGCTTCTGCGTGTTTCCTTGCCGCATTTACCATTTGCTGTTTCAACATAAGTCTCCTTTCTAATATGTTCCTATGTTTTCCCAAGGATATACAAGCCATACATCCTCTTCTGCCTTATTTACTTCATGGCATGAATAATTTACTTTACCAAATTCACTTGCAAGATTTTCGGTTAGTACAGCGAACCTTGCATTGTTACCCCACACACGATTCCATGCTTCGTGCCCAGGTAAACATCCTGCTTGCCAATCTTGCATAATCCAATTAAATGTTGCACCTGTATCATTAATGTCATCTACAATAAGAATATTCTTTTTATTGTTGTCAATATCACTGTCAGGATAACCAAAAGCATCTTCGGCCATCCAACAGTTGCTTTCGCTGTCTCTATTGTCATCACGTAGACTTACCTTTAGTGCTTCGCAACGAATGCCAGTCATGTTTGAAATAATTGTTGCAGGAACATTACCGCCACGGGTAATACCTACAATATAATCAGGACGCCAGTTGTCTGTGTACATTTGATTAACAATGCTAACGCACATACGTTCTACGTCAGACCAACTATAATAATGTTTTTTTATCATTTATTTTTTTTCTCTTTTAATTTAGGATGTATAGTTTTATCGTTATATATGTCGCCAGCCATTGCTTGTATTTGTTCAACAAGATGTGTAACATGATCCACGTCATATTCTTTACCTGGTGCTTTTTTGTATTTTTCTCTATGTGCCTGCACAGCTAACCCATGCATCGCACTGACTTTATCCATTAATTGTTGGATTGTATGTTGCATTAGTTTTTGCTCCTCCTGTTAAATATTTTTCATTATGTACCCAGCGATATCCTGCGTTATGAATATCTTTTGTTTCTTTTACATAATGCCATGCCATAAAACCCCATTCTTTTTTCTTCTTACCCATAAAGAAGATACTAGTGCAAGGTATTTCGTTACCATCTTTGTCTTTTGCAAGTTCTAACCAATGTAAATCTTCTGCTTTTCTAAATCTTATGTGTCCAGGACCACGCCATTCTTTTGTAGCACCTACTACATTTCCTTCTTGCGATATAATTGGTACATGTTCATAATAACCGCCTTTCAAAATTATAGCACCCCAATTCCAAGGATGATCATGAAGTGTAGGTTCATCACTAACAAGAACTTTGTGTAGTGTAATATTGAAAGGAAAGTTCTTACGTTCTTTTAAAAATAGATAATAACGAATAAGGTATGGAACCTTACCTGTTCTATCTGTAATTACTCTGCGTCTTCCTAGTTTGTCCATTAGTTTAGAAAGGTATTTCATCATCGTACTCGTGGTTTCCTTTGTAGTCTTGATCTACCATTTTATAGATAGAATAAAAATTTTCCCATGCTTTAGCCAAAGCAGGATAATGTTCAGACATTTTTACAACTCTTTCAGGATCTATATATTGTGTAGAATTTATAGTTGTAATACTATCTAAATCAATAGTTGACGAAGTATCGTATGTAATATTAGTTAAATATTCACTGCCTGTGTCATTAGTTAATTCTGTACCACCAATAGTGATAGTAAATGTATCATCATCATTCATCTGCAATCGCTCTATATAATTCTCTACCGCTAAAGAATTCTTTATTAAGTTTTGTAACTTGTTTGTTAATACTAGGTAAAAAGTCTTCATAATTTTCCATGTATTCTATAATTTGTTTAACAATCTTTTCTCTATTTTGCATATAAGCATCATAGTCTTGTGTCCATAAACTTGAATATTTGAATTCAGGTAGTGCCATTTCTGAATAACTTAGTCTATCTGGAACCATAGGAATAGCATTTACTAGTGCGCCTTCGTACCAACTAATACCTAATGTTTCTTGCAAGTTAGCACTGAATATAAGTTTTGCTTCACCTAATAAATTATGATATTCATTTTTAGTAAGCTCTTGTTCTTGACATACAATAAAATCATACTGTGGTAATTGTGCTTTAAGATCTCTAAATATTTCAACTTGTTTCTCAGGAGCAATACGATGCGGAAAGAGTATAAGATCTCTTTTTTGCATACCTTTGTAACTATCTAAACTATTTTTAAGATATTCCATAGGCCAACCAACAAGTTTTATTTTACTATCGTCAACACGAAAACTTGCAGAAAATAAATCAATATGAAATTGACTTGCAAAAAAATTATCATCATAACATTCATACATAGATTGTTCAGCATGCCTAACCCAAGGTTTATCGCCTATAAGCCTACCTAAAAAATCTTGTGGATCATAACTACCTGCATGCCACATACCGCCAATGCAAATATCAACACCCAATAGCTCTGCCATGTAACGTAGTTGTATAACTGTAGGATTCCAGGCATCGGTATAGAGAAAATAATCACCGTCTTCCACCCGTCCGTCACAGAAAAGTTGACCGATTTGAGCAAGTTGGTTAGACTTATAAACATTTGTGCCTCCGAAGTTAAGGAAAGCCCCAGGCGTAGTTGCCTGAGGCGTATCTCCTCCACTAATAACATTTACTGATTCATTTGTAGCTCGTTGAAGTTGCTTAGGAAGATATTCTTTCCATTGCTTCGTATAACGTGTGTCTACTGCTTCAATGTCTACAATGTGAATTGTCATTAGCTTCTCCTATTATTAAACTTTCTTCCTGCATTACGAGCCTTTGCTCGCATCCAGCCTTGCCACTTCTGGTAAGCCTGCCAGTTAAGGTCTTCTTTATTATACAAAGCCTTTTCGTTAAAAACTTTGCCTTCAAAGCGACAATAGTCGCGGAATTTATCCAAGTCGTTGAATACTTTCGTATACGCTTCGCGATTAAATTCGATTCCCATTTTAATTTTCTCTCTTTAATTGGTCTACTGGGGTTGCGGTTTAGGGTAATATATTGAACAGCCATTTTCGCCATCTTCGGCTACATCTATTTCTACAAAGCGGCCGGGGTACTTTGAAGAAATTACGTCATAGAGATCATCAGCAATCATTTCACATGATTTGTGGTTAAGCTCTAATACTCCTTCAACATCGTATAGTCTTTCTAACCAACGTTTAAATTGGATGAATTCAATATCTCTGTCGTTATGAAAAACTTGGATCCTTACTTTGAAGTGAAAGATATGACGATGTGGTATTCCGAGAAAACTTACATCATCCCAATCACCAGTTGCTAGTTTAGGATCTTTGTCAGCACCTGGATACATATGCACACCTTCTTTGCGGAAGGTTACCCAAATACTTCTATCAGCATTTGTTTTAACATTTTCTTGCGCCATTTTATCGTCCTCCTCTTTCATTCTTCGTTTCATATATGTGTAGTAACGTTCTTGTTCCATTGTGTTATAAGTATACTTTCTTTTCTGTAAGTTGTCAATGTTTTTATAGCCATTTTTTTACTATTTCTGCTTGTTTTTTAGCACCTTGTACACTTAAATGTTTACCATTATCAATAACTTCAGTGTTAAAATCTAGCAATTCTTCCATTATTGGAAAAGGATAATTGTATTTAGGTATTGTATGAAAAAACTGTAAATTAGATTCTTTCCTAATTAAATCAATTAAAGATTTGGCTGTGATATCGGTATAACTATCATTACTGAAATATTTGTAGTACATTTTACCAAATTCAATAAACTCATTATCACTGGACATATTATCAAATATTGCACCTGGTGTAAGTGCAACTATATCTAGTTCTTTTGGTATTGAATAATAATTGTCTGTTATTTGGATATGGTGTGCATCTAACTTGTCCACGTCTAATGCAAAAGTTAATCTTGTAGGAGTTGTTAATTGAAAGATAACTTTATGAATGTCTACCTGTTCTTTTGCTATTTGTAATAAATGTAAACTTGTTAAAAGACTATTACCGGCATATGCATAATTAAAAAAATTATGCTCAGGCATTGTTTCTGCAAGTGCTTCAACCCAAGAGTAAGGTTGTTCAGGACAACCTGCACTCCAACTACATCCAGCAACTACAATATTCATTTTACAACTTTATCAGATCCATATTTTGACCAGTCTGTGAACTTATCTCGGTCCATTAAATCGTGCAAACTATGACACCAAACACCTGGGTTAGTTGCCTTAAAGTCTTTATCATCAATCTTCAACATAGTGTTGTAGTTCCACTGTTTTACGTAAGGCAACGGAATACGTAATTGTGGGATAAAGTTCTCATATTCTGTAAGTCCACTTTCAAGGAAGTCTTCTGCATAATTAATCGGAATATCAAGTGAACATAACTTTCCTGCTGTGAGAAATGCTTTTATCATTCTTTCCCAACTATTCCAGTCTTCTTCGTTCAACGGTTCAAAAGAATGATTCGCACCAAAGAAAATATGCTGTCTATCTTCTAGTTTATCTTGAATAACATCACAGGGTTGTACGCCTGTAACAAATAGTGTATCCATACCATGTGCAGGAGTTTTCTCTACTTCAATTCCTGTAAAGAAAACAATATCATCTGCTATTCCTGTGTCATATGTTCTTTTCATTACGTTAACTTTATTCCAGTTGTTTTTTCAATATACTGATCTGCCATTGCTTTTTCGGTTTTTGCAATAAAAACAATAGTAGTACGATTAAGTTCTAATTCAGTGTCAGGACTTACAGTGAATGTAAAAGGAACAAGTCCTAATCCCTTCTCAGTCATTGTAAGTGCCATTGGCTTTTTAACTTTAATTTTTGTATCTGTTTGGCTTATTAAACGTGCGATAATTTCTTCACCTGCAACGGTTTTAAAACTAACAGTATCGCCTTCCTTGTATGATTCTTGTACTAGCATTTTTTATCCTAAGTGTTTAAGTTGTTCCTCAAGCCTATGTATTTCATCTTTAAGCCAAAGTTTATGTGTTTTCTTACGGTTGATTATTCCGTCCTGCTCATACTTATTATACATTCTTTTTATTTCTTCGTCAAGTGCTTTATGTTTCGTGTATAGCTCTTGTAAGTATGTAGCAAGTTTATCGTGTGTTTCAGTAAAATTACTCATTCAAATAACTCCCCAAATTTAGTTTGTGCATTAACAGTTTTCTTACCGGTAGCACCACGTGTGCCAATAATCGACATCCAAAACTTTGAGTATTCTTCTACTAATTGTTCTGCTTTTTGCCTGTCGTCCGTTCTGAAAATTTCGTCCACAACATCTCGGAAAAATAACCTGTCAAAACGCTCTTCCACAAGCATTGCTGGAAATATTCCGTTGTCGTATTGTCTATTTGCTTCTTGTACTGCATTTATGTGCATCCATACGTTATGCCCCATCATAATAGCATATGAAAAACTATCCCATGAGGTCTTACCTTCTTTGCCTATTTTATTTAGGTCACCTGGACCATATATGCAAATATCTTTGGCTTTGAGGTCGGCTGTGATTGGACTATCCATAAACGAAGGATGTTTACCTTCTCTTACAAATGCTTGTCCAAACTGTGTTGTGTCTTGTGCAAGTGCCTTATCATCGATGCTCGGAACCATTCGATACACCCATTTAGTTCTGTCCTGAGTCTCAAGTTCACAGTAGATCTGTCCATTAGCGGTTGCGAGGAAAGGTGAAGCACAATCAAATGTGATAACAAAGTTTTCATTATGATATTTCCTTACGGCACGTTGTATGTCGGTTAGTAGTGTAGCCCACTCTAGTTTTGATGTTCCTAAAAAGTGCATTACATCATGTATACCTTTTTCTAGTAGTCCGTCAAATCTCAATGCAATTAGACGTTTAAGAACCAAATGTACATCACACATGTTCTGACCACCCATTGACCAACCATTGAAATGATTTTCTGGATAAATCTTAGGATCACAATAGTCTTTCATTTGTTGATACCAATCTTCAGCATCAGCATGATTTTCGCCTTGTAAAACATTAAGGAACTTACAGGCACCTGATCTATGTTTCATCCAATAGTCATTGTTAATGCGTGTAGCATTTACAGCATCTTGATAGTTGTCAATGCCTGTTGCTTTTGCACCTTCTGGGGAACGTGATACCCATGCTGGAATATCAAGTATCATTCCGTAGTCCATATATGCGTCCATCCAACGAAGAACGCCGTCACGCTTCTTTTGTGCTTTAGGACAATTAGGATCTTTCCAATCGCCTTCCCAAACACCTTTACCAATTTGGAATCCACCTGAATCACCAAGTAACCAAGTATTTTCTCTATCTCGATTACGCACCATATCTTCTTTAGGTACAAATTTGTTTATATCTAAGTCAGCATGTCCTGCTGAATAAAGACTCCATTTATAACTAAATTGACCTTGTTGTGCATTAAGATAGTTTAAACCTTCAACTCCGTGTGTTAAGTTTTTAGGTACTCTTGCTTTGTCAACATATTCATCATGACGTTGTTTACCTACATATGTAGCATAAAACCCACTAAGAGCAGGTAAGAAACGTGCATAATCATTTTGTGTTGCGGTTAAGTTTTTGTTCATTTATTCTCCAAGCCGAAACATGGCATAATGTTTAGATTACAATAGCGGGCATAATCTTCTAATCCCACCATTGCCATCAACATTAAAATAGGAACGCCTGCTATGAAAAAAGCAATGATTAGAAAAGCCCAACCTAAGCCTTTTGTTGTACAATATTGCTGGTGCTCACTCAATTTACTTACTCTGTGCTGGCAGGATATAATCATACTTGACCATACCGCTGTCTACTGAAATCATCATAGCACCTTGATCTGAAATGCTCATAGTCAAGTCACCATCTAAGCCAAGTATTGCCTGTGTTTGTGCTACTGGCCAACTCCAAGTGTGTTGTAATGAACCTTCAATGCCATGTTGGAATACAAACTCACCTGCGTGTGTACTTGCATCGCCAAAGCTGAATACTAAATTACCATCTACAGTTTTTACATTAAACGTAGGTTCTTCTGAATGTGCCGCACTCATAAGTTTCATACGTGCAATACTAGCAACACTAGGATTAAATGCAACATTCCATTGTGCGCCTTTGAACTTAACAGTTTTTAGTTTTTCTTCAATAATTGCTTTGTTCATAAAGCGATAATCATTTTGGAAATCACCTGCCGCATTTTCAAAGTGAATGTGCGTAGGAATAGTTTCGCCGTTGCGTTCTGCTTGTACTACATCAATCTTTGCATCTTTCTGATACTCTGGATTTTTTAAGTGTAGTGCTAACTTATCTAAGTTAGGCATACCAAATGTTCCTGTAAATTCAGCTACTGGTGCATTTGCTGAAGCACTTAAAATAACTGAACGGTCTTCAGCCATTGAATCGATTTGTGTGCCTTCATCATTGCTAACTTTTACTAGCGATAAAAATCCTAGTGAATGCGTATGTGCAACGATGTCTTGTAAAATGTCTTTCATAAAGTTTCTCCTATTTCAAGTTTTATTATATTATCATTTGTTAAAGAAGTCAAGTAGTTTTCTACACTATATTTAGGTTTAAAGCCAAGTGACTTAATTTTTTCCATATTAGCACAAGTCCATTGTCTTTCATATGGTGTATTTAGGCGGACAGGAAGATTTGGTGCAAAGTCTGATACCTTAAAAGGATGTCCTGACCCAATATCAATCGTACCTAAATACTTACTATTCATACATAGTTGTATTGCATCACATAAATCCTCAATATGTATAAAATCTCTGTAATGACTTGTTGTATATTCAAGTTCGTTATCTATTAGCTTTTGTAAAAACATACCTGGTCTAGGTGTACTTGAATATACCGTATGAAAACGCATACCTAATGTATTTGGATAGCGTTCTGCAGCCTCTTCTACACAATACTTGCTTGCGGCATATGGGTTTAAATCGGGCTCATAGACGCTACTAGAGCTTGCGTAAAGCACTCTAGTATCAGGATAACGTGCAAATAAGCGTTTGCTTACTTCTACGTTATTACGCCAATATCCTGCAGGATCTGCTATGCTATCACGCACTCCGCTTTTGCCTGCTAGATGTATAATTAAGTCAAATTCTTCCTTTAGTTCAATATCGTACAAGTCTTGTCCGTCTTGTAAATCAAAGCCAACTATGCTATGTTCTTTTTTTAATTTGCGTAATAGAGTACTTCCTATAAATCCTCTATGTCCTGTTAACATAATTTTCATTGTGTTTCCTTTTCTATAAATGTTGAAATAGAAAATCTAAATTTAGGACCTGTTCTGCTTGGTCCGTTAAATCTATGAACTAGTTCCCCATTAAACCTAATCATTCTATTCGGAGTATATGCAGAAGTGTATATTATTTCTTTTCCATGACTATCGTAAAAGAATGTTTCTCCACCCCAACCGTCTTTCCATTCATTATTCACATAATACAAAATTACATCTTGATTGTTGTGAGTATGTACAGTGTGTGTATCATAAGTTGTATCACAGTTTACAACAGTTTGTACAATCTTACTTTCATTAATGTCTTTAAATGGCTCACTAGTAATAAGAGGCTCTAAAAAATCATTTAAACTTTTATCCTTTGTCCTGTTAAGCCACATATCTTTTGTAATACGACTGTGTAAAAAACTTTCTTCTTCATTAAAACTATCTTGCCAACCTATAAAATATGGAACCTTAGTACAATTTAGCATTATACTTTTATTAAGATCCCAATTGAATACATTATCATATACGGTTATTTCTGGATGTGGATTAGATACTACAAGCATTTTAAATTACTCCATGTATCTTTCCAACCTTTAACTTCAATAGCAAATCCTAAATCGTTATCAATTATAACTTTTTTTAAAGGATAATCATTGCCCATAGTATCCATTCTATCTCCATAAAAATGTAATACATCATTAGGATCAAAATCATTTACTATTTGACTCTTGTCTGCACCTTTAGGAGAAATATCAATACCTGTTTCACCACCTGGTCTTGCAATTAAATTTGGAAATTCTTTATTAAACAATTCTGCTATTACATCTCTTTCTTGTGTCGCTTTATCATGTTTCACATATAGTTTACGTTCACCTAATGTTGCATTTCTTCCTACAATACTAAAGTTTATCATACCAGGTCTTTCTTCTATGTGTAAACCTGTACGTAAAGGAAAACTACTTTCTTCTAAACAATTAATTAAGTATGATCTTACACTAGGAGATAATTTCCAGTTATCTGATCTTATGTGTGTTTCGCCTTCCCAAACATCTGAACCAGAACAGTTATATACACGTTTTGCAAGGCTGTAAATTTCTTCGCCTATCTGTTCTACAGTTTTTTCTTTATCACTTCCTGTAACAAGGTATACATCATTTTCAGCACAAAAATTGCTAAAGAACACAGCAAATTCACCGTCAATTTCTTGACGACTTGGTGTTAGTGTTCCGTCTACATCAAATATAAATTTATTCATCACAAACTCTTTTACGTAAATCACTCGAACTAAAACGATGTTCTCGTTTATTAAAATGTATATCGATATCACGCTTACGACAAATATCTTTGCCTGTAAAGTCTTTGTCTCGATATTCTTCACCAAGTATACGAACATTAATAGGATACATGGAAAGTATATCTTCTAAATCTTCCTCAGTGCCATATGGAATAATTTCATCAACATATTCTACACCTTTTAATTGTGTGTAGCGTTCAACTACAGTTTGTATAGGTGCATTCTTTTCTGCTCTATCGACACTTGGATCAACTTGCAAACCGCAAATTAAATAATCGCACTGTTCTTTTGCTTCACGTAACATTATTACATGTCCTGCGTGTAACAAATCAAATGTGCTACATGTAAATCCTACCTTCATTGATTACCTCTTACACACGGATTTATTTTATCTTTGTAATATACAATCATGTTATTTTTTGTATGTTCAATTTTTTTAATTGCAATTTCCTCAGCATGACCAAAACAACCATTCCAACTCATACCTGGAAAACGGTATCTAGGATTTGCTTTTACAAATGCCCATTGTTCTGCTTGTTTTTGTCTACGCTCTTGATTTTTTATAGTTGAAATACAAGTTGCAATATCCATCCATGATTTTGTATTTGTTAAATGCAATCCTTTGTATTCATGTTTGTCTCTACAATGATATATTGCTGAGTTATCAGGAATTTCTTGTGCTAATACAGGTGTTGCAAGTAATAGTGCTAGTAAAGTTAAATACTTCATTCCGCTACCTCAACTGCAACACATATACCTTGCATTCCAATTGGAAAATGTCCATCTTCGCCTCCAACTGTAATTGCTAAGTCATCACGTGCATAAAAACAATCTAACATATCATCATAATATTCATTTATACCATTTGCGTTCACTGCAACAGGTTGTGTACCTTGCATCATTATATAAACTAATACCCATTTAAGCATTTTATTCTCCAAATTCAAATAGACTACCAAATGTAGTATTCTGTTTTGTATCCTCTAATGGATAGTTAAGCACACCAATCAAGTTGTCTAGTTTGTTATCAATAATTGTTTCTGCCATTGCCGCATCATCAAATGGCAATTCTTTGAACCAATCTGGTATACGCAATTCATCTGTTGGATACGCAACTGATGTATAACCCAACGGGTTCTGTTTTAATTTGCAAACAATAACTTTCATACCGTCAACAATTTCTTGCGAATACTTGTCACCATTCATACGTTTAAGTGTATTCCAGTTAATACTTGCTCTTACATGACCTGGCATATTTGCCTTGCCTTGCTTTTCTTCTAATCTTTGATAATGTCCAATCTTATTTGCTCTTTTAGGACTTCCTTTTTCCCATCCTGGACGTTCTGAAAACTCTTTACGGAATTGTGTAATACGTTCTAGTACATCTTTTTGTGGTTTATCCGTAAGTACCATTAGCAATAATTCACTTAGAAACTCTTGCATAAACACTGGAGTATCTGATCTACGCAAGTCTAAGCCCATTGCTTTTACTTTACCTGGCTTGCCGTCTACATCACTTCTAAATCCTTCAATGTCATACACTAGTGCCGCATAACGTTTCTTTGTAATATACAATCCGCTTTCTGCAACAATCTCTCTACCTGCCGCAATAACATCTGATCTACTTTTAGGACAATGAAATGCTTCCAACATAAACTTAGGAAATGTTTCATTAGCCGCTTCACATACTTGATCATACAATGTAATAACATTTTCTTTTGACCAGGGCAGTTGTTTACTATCAATTTGTTCTTTTAGTATAGGATATGCACTAAAGTAACAAGAGTCTGTATCACCATATATCATTGCTTTACCAACATGGTCATATTCACCTGTGATTACTTTGTTAACCTCTGCCGACATGTGTTTAACAATAGTTCTACCTGTAAGTGTAGTTGACTGACCGATACGTTTATCGAAAAAACGACAGCCAGGATTGAGAATAGCACCGTACAAACTGTTAAGATTAATTTTCTTAACCAACTGTCGTTTGTCCCAATATTCAATTTCAATTGCGTTGCCTGCATCTTTTGCTTTCTTAAGTTGTGCTTGTAGTTCTTTACGTTCACTATACCATCTTGCTAGAATACCAGGAATAACACCTTCAAACTCTGTTGTAAATATTGTACCGTTAGAACTAAGCATGTATGGCAAATTACTGTCAAAAATAAGTTTATAAATTTGTGCACCACTTAGTGTATCGCTTGCCGCACCTGCAGGAGATTTTCCCTCTTCCCAATCAATAGTTAATGAAATATCTCTACGTTGCTCCATTACTGCTTCGTATTCTTCTGTAGCAAAGCGTCCTTCCCAACTACCTGCAAATGACTTTTTCTTTAGACCCATATCTTCTTCAACACGACTTTCGCTGATGTCAGGGCGTATTTGTCCAACAACTGTTTCAGGCGCCATGTTTAATGCACGAATCACACTCGGATATAGACTGTTCAAGTCCATTGAGCCAATCCATTTATGCAATCCTTTTTTAGGATATGCTACGTAAGCACCTGCCGCTTGTGTATTTTCGTCATCTCTTTTAGGCCTGTTAGGAACTTGTAGTCCTCTGTGATGTGCTTCATTAACAATCGCTTGTTCTGTAACTGCAACTGCACCCATAGTGGTCTGTAGCAAAACTGTATTTGCATGTGCCAGTTCGTTACTTAGATCAATAAATCTTAGTTTTTTGTCCAGCTTGTCCAGTAGTGCGGTATCTTGAATGTTGTATTCAATGAACTTTCTAAAGTCATTGTTGTACAGTTGATCCAAAGTTCCTTCATAAGGCACTTTGTTTTCGCCAACTTCAATTTCGCCAATGGCATCAAGTCTATATGTGTGTCTTTCTTCATAAGTGTATTTACGATAAAGTTCTAAACTATCTAGATGCACTCTGCCTACTAGGTCATAGGTTTCAGCTGATTTACCATACTTTTCATATTCACGTTTCTTAGGCAATTGACCCCACAAACAAAAACGTCTTGTATCGTCTTTACTCAATACACGACTTGTTCTGTTTACAGTATACGGAATATCATAACCTTCACTGTTCCAACCTGATAAAATATCAGCATCTTCTATAAGTGTTAGGAAAGTATCTATCATCTTCCCTTCGTCTTCAAAAAGCATTACATTATCAATGCCTTCAAGTTCTTTCTTTGCCTGTTCCATTGTAAGTGTTTTAGGAGGAACTGCAAGACATACCATAGTTTCCATCCACTGCAAGTATACAGATATGGATGTAATTGGCATAAATGGATCACTTGGATCAGCAAAGCCACGCTCTGGATCAAAGTCTGTCTCAATATCGAAAAATGCAATGTTTAGTTTAGGAGCATCTTGATTAAGATAATTTTCTGATAAGCATTGAAAGATAGGATTGATATCACTTTCAAATAATTCTTTGCCTTTGTTAATGGCTACTTCTTTGCGAAAGTCTTTTGTATTTTTGCATACAATACGTTGTAAAGGATCACCGTAAACACTCTTGTATTTGCCTCTAGGGTCTTTGTAATAAAATGTATATTTTGCTTGATATTCGTGGAAATGTCTCTTTCCATCTTTTCGTTCTACTACGCGAATGATATCAGAATCGCGATCAAATAGTGCGTCTACGTAACTCATCTTTTCTCCTCGTTGCTTGTGGCCAACGTACCGTCTGCATGCCTGCTGTTAAGCGTCTGGCGTCTTGTATATAATATCATTTATGTTTCCTGCCAACACATACCTCTTAGATGTGGTAGGATATACCTTATGATCTAAAAAACTTGGAAAAAACACAACCATGCCTGGGTATGCTTGTAAATGATATTCTTCTACTGTTTTATAATTACCATACTTAGGTATGGCTTTTTTTACAAATGTAAGTGGACTTCCGTCCGGTTCACAATCTAAATAATAAACAAAACTTGTTCTACTAATTGTTCCATGATTATGTTCATCAGCTCTATCACCTTTGTTGTATTCTGAATACCATACTTCAGCATCTAATTCAAAATCTCTTTGTTGTTTAATTAAGCCTGGAACATCAAGTTCATTACGTGGATGAGAAACATTCATGTTATGCCAATCTAAAATATCCATCATTAGTTCTTCTAATATTTCATGATGATCTAGATGAGCTTTCCAACTAGTTCTCCAACCTGTAAGATTGCTAGGTTCGTAATCTGGATTATCTTTTCTAAACTGTTTAAAGTAATCAATAATTTTTTTATCGTCTTCTAAAGAACGACCTAAGTGCCCGTGTTGTATTTTACACGGATAATCAATATGCATAGTTGATACTGCATATTGTTTTCTTAAATATTGTTCTTCTAAAGTTTTAACCATAAAATAATCCTACTACATATATAATAGTTAGTCCTGCATTTAGAACAACAAGACTACGTTCCTTCCAAAGTAATCCAATTAATACCCAAAGTGTATTACTAAAAATAAAAGCATAGATGTACCATGGATATATATTTAATGCGGCCATTGTTGCGGCAACCAGTAAACATGCCGTAGCAAACCAAGCCAAAGGCTGATAAGGTTTTACCACCACGTTGCCGCCACTCCATAACCAAAGACATTTATAACTGCAAAATATCCTGTCAATAACATAACCCATGCCGCACCTCTACGTACAGCCGCATAACATTGTGTTACACTTCCTACAAAAAAGAAAGGATATACTATTAACATATTAGGATCTATGGCAGTCATAGCAAGTGTTAAACTCGCTGTCACTGTAAATATAAAACTGATAAGTTCAAATGCAAATGCAACCTTATCAGATTTGTAACTGTTAATCCAAAAGTCTTTAACCTTTTGCATTATGCTTTATCTTTGCCAACTGTAACAACCAATGTTTCTAGATCATCAAATTCGCTTGATACACGTTCCCAGTCTGCTTTCTGAGCAATCTTAATTGCTTTGTTAATAAGACTTGGTTTAATATCAAGTTCTTCTGCTACTGCTTTTACAGTATCCTTAAGACCTGCTTGTA
>Ga0213867_1000552_pt1 | contig 16816 bp, 14 predicted proteins | sample PICome_12_FD_160120 | JGI IMG/M metagenome (GOLD analysis project Ga0213867, IMG submission 160120) | Coastal seawater microbial communities near Pivers Island, North Carolina, United States - PICO540 | ecosystem: Environmental > Aquatic > Marine > Coastal | place: USA: North Carolina... | reverse complement strand
ACAGTAAACTGGACGAGGCAATGATATTTCGTAGAGACCCGAAGATAACCTTCACAACATATCCTCACTTAAAAGACGTTATTCCCGACCCTGTCCCCGCAAGGACAGTGATGCCGGAATGGTTCAAGAAGTTGAAGCCTTTTGTAAACGACAACATAAAAAGTAAAACCATAAAACGATGTCCTCCATTCATTGATGTCCTACAAACGGGATGGTTAATCGGTGCTCCCGCGGATGTTTATCTGAATATTTCAGAAGACGGAGCAAACGTGTCTTGGGAGTCAGAGTTTTCTGAAGCCGTATTTGAAGAACACAGTCATGCTCAAATAGTTGGTCACTCACAAATACCCAAGCCTCCACTTAAGTTTATTAACTACTGGCAGATAACTACGCCCCCGGGCTGGTCCTGCATGTTTGTGCCGCCTGTAAACCGTGACCTGAAATACTTCGAAGCTATCTCCGGCATCGTAGACACAGATAAATATTTTGAGTACATCAACTTCCCCGGCTTCCTAATACCGACAGAAGGCAGTATAATGATCCCACGTGGAGAGCCTATTGTTCAGGTAATCCCGTTCAAGCGCGGTTTTGGCAAAAAAGCAGAAGTACGTGCGATGAATGAAAAGGAATTAGACAAGTTGGATTTTACGCGGCGCAGGCGCAGCAGCAAAAACAGCTTATATCGAGATACAATGTGGGTGAAAAAATGAGCAATCATAACTATAGGATTATCGACTTCGACGACAGTACAGATGAGTTCCTTATCGAGTACACCAGCGGCAGCGGAACTAAGACGATGCTGGTCCCAGCTTCTACAAACGACGACAACAGTATCGACACAGAAAAGACAAAAGTTGATATTAACAATCGAATTATCGCAGAAGAAAAAGCACCGTCTAAAGCCGTTGTTGATGGCGCAAGGGGTTTGATTGGCTCTCAAGGAGTTGTTGATACAGGTGTTGTTATGACAGTTGGGGATGACTCTCAGGAGTCAACAGAGTCAGAAAACGCAGAGGAAATCTAGTTGTGACAACTGCTTCCAGCATTTCTCAGTACATGGTAGGCGAATACAATAATGAAGTTCGTGTTGGTTTAGCGTATCCTTCAACAAGCGGTTCTTTTTTAAGACGAGATTCCTTGGCCGACAGCATTCATCAAGACAACAATCCTGTTTATCATGAGTCTTATAACCATGTTATTCGCAACAAGAATGGTAATTGTTTCTTTAGCGGCGACTGGGAAATAAAAATGGAGTGGGAAGAGGGGCAGTTTACAGAAGATCAAATTGACAACTACATACAGTTAATTTCTCCTTTTCCTCATCCGGCCATGTCTTGTACTAAGGACATGTCAGCCAATAGTTTAAGCATTAACCTACATGGGGCAGATGAAATTTTGAACGATTGGGGTCGTTATCAACCAGACTGGTTGTTAGCGACGGCTAAAGGCAGCATTGTTTCAAAAAGTGATGGCGGTCAATTCTACTGCATTCAGGTATTAAATAACCGCTACGACGACTACACAATCGAGACTAAAACAATTAGGGCTGGTGCCTCAGAAATGATTTCGAAAGAAGGAACAGAACATTGCTTTTTGCTATTTACAGGTGATGTAATTAAGGAAGAAACTACTCTAAACAAACACCAAGCATACCGGATTACAAGCCCAAGCGTGACTGTTACAAACGCTTCCAGCGCAGACGACATTCGTGTTTTAAGACTTTATCGATAGGAGAAACGTTGTGTGGAACTTAGCAAAAATCATTAAGGCAACAGCGATTGTGTGCGATCGTAACCGCTCAGATCACTATTCCTATGAGGAGACAACTGAGGCCATACAAGAGTTGAACACTCAAATGGCAATCCCCAGTGTTTTTAGACTTCGCAAAAAATTTGTCATGGGTCATGAGCGCGGAGTTGATATTGCCCTTGCTCGAAAAGACAAGCACTTCGATTATCAGTCAAAAAAAATTATTCCTGTGATTACAGATCAGAGCTACATGGAAAGCCTGCCTGTAAATACAGTCGGAGCTAGTTACGGTCACCTTATTAAACAGTGGTCTTTTTTCGATCTTTGGGAACGTCGCTTAACAGAAGATTCCAAAGCTTCGGATACTATTCCGAACCCCCTTATGGCGGCTTTCTGGACTAATATTTCTCGCCACATATTTATTTCCCATGATTTTTGGCACGTTATGGCACGTTATGATACTTCGCGTCTCGGCGAGGCATGTATTATGGGCATCACTCACACAGCGATTAAAGTCACGGGGGCGTGGTATATTGCTCACGCTATCGCTGCCAAGATGTGTTGGGAGTATAAGTCTATTCTTCCGTGGAAAGCCGTACGAGAAAGTATTCGTATTGGCAATGCTATCAATCGCGATTTCTGGTACCTAAATCCATTGGAAATTATAGAGGAAGATGTTGAGAAAGCTCGTGAAAAGTACAACGTAGGTGTGTGCGAAGAGTTCATTAGGTTTAACAACACTTTTAAGGAAGAGTTTCGAAATGACAACGTACATCCAGAATACAATGATCCAAAGACTCAAAAGCTGGTCGCTCAAGAAATTTAATCAAGTCAAACACAAGCGTTGGTTTCAAGTTCTTGCCGCATTGTTTATTGTTCGGTGGCTTTTCCGATTAGCGGTTTTGGCATACATAGTATGGTTTGCTTCCTCGAATAACACCTGGGGGCTGTAGTCTAAATGGCCCCACCTGATCCTTTGTATTGGTTCTGGTCGAAAGAACTTTCAGGCCAGACCTGTGACAGCATACTTTCTATCGCGCAGAAGTACGAATCTCAAACTGCCGTAGTGGGTGTAGCAGAGGGCGCAGCCGTTGTTGAAGACGTTAGAAAGTCAACCGTTCGTTGGATAGAGGACAATTTCGTACGATTCGCAGTTCAGGGTTTTGCGATTGACGCTAATAACTCTGCGTGGGGCTTTGCTCTAAACAGCATTTCTTCTATTCAGTTTACGGAATATACCCCCGACCAGCATTACGATTGGCATACAGACTGTTTTAGACACGAAGATGAAATGCGAAAAGTCAGCATTGTTATCCAACTTACCGACTCTAAAGACTACGAGGGCGGCGACTTTCAGTTTCGACACAGAGAGGGAGAGATAGAAGACTGCCCCGCCCTAAAAGAACGAGGCACTGTTTTGGTCTTTCCATCTTGGGTTGAACACAGGGTCACCCCTGTAACTAAAGGTAAAAGGCAAACACTGGTTGCTTGGATGTCCGGCCCTGCTCTGGTATAATCGAGCATGGCGTTTTCAAACAGAGCATTTTCGGAAGTTACTTTTGGCGGATTGGGTATAACGCCCGATGTCCTCGTTGTGCCTACTGGTGTAAGTGCCACGGGTTCCGTGTCTCAACCCTCTGTCGTTGGTGAAGGTGAGTTCGCGGTTACCGGTCAAGTCGGCACTGGTCAGGTTGGTTCAGTGATTGTCGCCGCTGCGGCGGGTGTTCCCGTAACACTGGCCGCTATGACTGGAAGTGTTGGTAACGAGTCTGTTAGTGAAGGAACGGGTGTCACTGTTTCTGCGACTGGTGTAGCCGGGACAGCAACACTTGGCGATGAGGTTGTTGTAGCTAATGCTAATGTTTCAGTCACAGGAGTAAGCTCAACAACATCCCTCGGCACAGTGAATCAGGTCAGTGTGTACAAATTGACGGGCGTTTCAGCTACGGGTCAGGTTGGGCAACCCACTCTTTGGACTCGTGTAATTACTGGTCAAGATCCAGAACCAGTGTATAATGACGTTGACGAAAATACATCAAATAACTGGACGACGGTGAGCACCCCGTCCAGTAATTGGAATGAGGTAAGACCGTAATGGCTTCTACTTACAGTAATCTTGGTATCGAACTTATGGCAACCGGTGAGCAGGCCGGTGTCTGGGGTACGACTACAAACCGAAATCTAGAGCTTATCGAGCAGGCAATCGGCGGGGTTGCTACTATCGCAATTACCGCAGGAACAACATCCCTGTCCATTCCGCAGGGCTCTTTGGACAATGCTCGTAGCGCAGTTCTCAAGTTCACCGGTTCAACAGCCTCTACCATCACAATCGGCCCGAATGATGTAGAGAAGGTTTACTTCATCCATAATGCTTCTTCTGCGGCTCAGACTATTAAGCAGGGCAGTGGAAACACAGTTGCTGTGTCGCCTCTCTCTTTTAAGATAGTCTACTTAGAAGGAACTGGATCTGGAGCCGGGGTAGTTGATCTATTGGTTGCTCCCGACGGCGGTTTTACATGGAACTCTACCGACATTACAGGCAATACAACACTGATTAAAGGTACAGGGTATTTTGTAAATACTTCTGGTGGTGCGGTAACACTTACGTTACCTGCTTCCCCGAATCGTGGCGACACCGTCAAGATTATTGACTTAGGAAGTGCTGCAACTAACAACATCACGGTTGCACGTAACAGTGAAAAGATTCAAGGATTATCGGAGGACATGACCGTATCGACAGATGAAGCAGCTTTCGGGTTGGTTTACAGCGGTTCAACAAACGGCTGGCGTTTGACGGAGGTCTAAGTGGCTACATACTCCAAAATCAAAGGTGATACCGCTCTCTACCTTCCGGTAGGGACAATTATGCCTTGGTCAAAGGCCAACGTTCCGGCAGGCTTTTTGTATTGCGACGGATCTTCCGTCTCACGAACTCTTTATGCTGATTTGTTCGCGGTGATTAGCACGACCTTCGGTAGTGTGGACAGTAATAACTTTAATCTGCCTGACTTCCAAGACAGGTCTGCTATCGGCGCGAGTAACAACCGAGCGTTTGCTTCGAAGAACAGCGCAGCTTTGGCGGGTCAAACGCCCAATATTACTTTTGCTTCAGCGTCTGTGTCAGTCACTTCGAACCACAACATAGCAACAGCAAACCAAGACGTTGATATTCCGGCGCACACTCATTTCACTGTTGCTGATAATGACTTAAACGAAGTAAACGCTGTCGGGGGCAACGCCGCATTGCCAGGTAATGTGGTGACCAGTGATACTAGAGTTGCTCGTAGTGCGGGTAACTCTCAAGGTAATACCGACTTTAAGTACAGGCTGGAGAAAACAAACGGGGCCGCTGACGTGGGTCTATCCTCCGTGACTGGGACAGGTAACGGTTCTCATTCTCATTCCGTTAACGGTAATATCACGTCTAATTTTAATCAATCAAACCTAGCTGCCAATGCCAGTGCTGTTGATATTGAAAATCCATACCTTGCAATTCGTTACATGATAAAGTTTTAAGATGAGATATAACGCACGATTAGGAGACAGGTTTTTGTGGACGAGCGATGGCTCTAGCTTTTCGTTCCTTACCATTCATTGCTATAGTGCGCGTGACGGACAAGACGAAGAGTTTACTTTGTTTTTTGATCGTTTCCCCGAAGGCACAACTCGTGTCAGTTACGACGAAGATAGCGGCACAGGTATATACTGCATCAATGGCGGAGAAGAGATAAGCGAAGACGGTGACTTGCGGTGTAGTCATCTAAAGACGATGTTTGAAAGCAATGTCGCGATGTTGGAGCACATGGAAGATGAGTAGTTACGGACAACTAAAAAGAGACGCTGCAATTTTTGTCCCGGTTGGGCTCATAGTTCCTTGGACAACGGCAACTGCTCCTAGTGGTTTCCTTTTGTGCGCCGGACAAGAGGTTTCACGAACTGATTACGCTGCGTTATTCGCTGTAATTAGCACTACATATGGCTCGGGCAACGGCAGTAGCACTTTTAATCTACCTGACCTCGCTGGTAAGCAGGTTGTTTTTGACGACGGCAACACCACCCTGGCAGCGAATGCCGGTGCTGCTTCGGCTACAATCAACACAAATATTAACACGGCATCAGCGAATATTTCTTCTAATGTTAGCGGTAACACTAGCAATTTTGCCTTAACGCCAAATCACCTACCCGCACACACACACAAAATGTTTGGCGGAAACACTAGCAGGCCCGGCAGTGGATCGGTTATCTCAACTCCCAACAAAAACGTAGTGTTTGAGGGCTCTGGCGGTAACGCAGGTTATATCATGCGTTCTGACCCAAACAACGCCACAGCAACGGGTGGTAACACAAGTAGTGTTTTTAATGGTAACGCAAACAATGGAGCTAATCATGCCCACGGGGCAGGAAACCTAGCTGTCGCCTCTAATTTTGGGGGAACCATCAACGCTACTACCGATAATGTTAGTTCGTTGCTGTACACAAGTCTTATACTTAACGCGATTATAAAACACTAGGAGTGTCACATGCCTTTGATGAAGCTCCAGTTCCGGCCCGGCATCAACCAAGAAACCACTCGTTACATGAACGAGGGTGGCTGGTACGACTGCGACAAAGTTCGCTTTCGCTACGGCGTGGCTGAAAAGATTGGTGGCTGGACGCGTTACTCTGCTACGACCTTTGAAGGCATTTGCCGTAAGATGCACAACTGGGTTGCGCTAGATGCTTCCAATTACCTAGCTCTTGGCACACATCTGAAGCTCTATATTGAAGAAGGCACAAACTACAACGACATAACCCCTGATCGTAAGTCATCAACTTTGTCTTCTGGCTCCTTGTCAGCCACTAGCGGTAGCGCAGTAGTTACGATTACCGACAATGGTCACGGTGCAATCACCAACGACTACGTGATTATTTCCAGTGCCACAACGTTTGCTGGGATTCCAGCCGCTGATTTGAACAAAGAGCATATCATCACTCGCGTGGATGGTAACACTTTTACAATCACTGTTGCCACGACTGCCACAAGCACAGCTACCGGGGGCGGTACACCCACACTCACTTATCAAATCAACACCGGTCTTTCTACGATTACCGGCGGTACCGGTTGGGGTGCCAGCACGTGGGACGGTGAGACTGCCGACGATGCCACGACAACCTTGAACGGTGCTATCACAAACAGTGCCACAACAATTACGCTGACAGATGCCTCAAGCTTTCCCTCTGCTGGGCAGGTTCGTATTGGAACAGAGCTCATCAACTACACTGGTAAAAGCGGTAACAACCTGACCACGTGTACTCGTGGTGTTGAAAGCACAACCGCTGCCGCTCACTCGAACGGTGCAACCGTTGTTGCCACCACTAGCATGGTTGCTTGGGGTGAAGCTGCAACAATCTCTGTTACGTCTGGGACAGAGGCGCGTTTGTGGTCGTTCGACAACTTTGGTGAAGACCTGATTGCCAATGTGCGCGACGGTAACATCTACTACTGGGACAAGAGCAATGGCTTGAACAACAGAGCCGTAGCTCTCAGCACATTATCTGGGGCAAGTGGCACACCAACCGTCGCTCGTCAGATTATTGTTTCTGACCGTGATCGCCACGTAATTGCTTTTGCTTGTGACCCGACCACTGATGTCGGTACGCAAGACCCCCTTCTCATCCGTTTCTCTGATCAAGAGAACGCTGCTGACTGGACACCTACAGCTACGAACACCGCTGGTGATTTGATCATTGGTTCAGGATCTAAGTTTGTGGCTGCGATTGAAACCAAACGTGAAATTCTGGTTTACACCGATGCCTCATTACACACACTCAAGTTTATCGGTGCGCCGTTTACTTTCGGTATCTCTCAGATTTCAACAGGTATCAGCATTATTGGACCAAACGCTGCTGTCGCTGTGAACGATGGCGTGTTCTGGATGGGTGAAAATCAGTTCTATGTTTACGATGGTCGTACCACTCAAATCCCCTGCTCGGTTCGTGCAAAAATATTTGACGACCTTAACTTGGACCAGCGTGAACTTGTGACCGCTGCGCTCAATTCTCAGTACAACGAAGTGTGGTGGTTTTATCCGTCGCTCAACTCAACAGAAAACGATAAATATGTCGTCTACAATTACGAAGAAAAGGTTTGGTATTTTGGTACACTAGGTCGAACAGCTTGGGTAGATGCTGAGACGCGCTCTTACCCTGTGGCCGCTGCACCTGACAACAATCTATATAATCATGAAAACGGTAATGATGACGGATCTAACAATCCAGCCACTGCGATTACGTCTTTTATCGAAAGCAGCCCCATGTCACTCGAAGCGGGTGACAAGTACATGCTGACTAACAAAGTGCTGCCCGATGTCACCTTCGCTGGTTCGACAGGCGCAAATCCAGAGGTTACGTTTGAGTTGAGGGCATATAATAATCCGGGTGAAAACTATGGCGAGGCATTAACCAGCGATGTAACTCGTAGTGCCACGAGCCCAGTAGAGCAATACACGGACGAGTTGTATATGCGCCTGCGTGGTCGCTCCTTCTCTCTGCGTTTAAGTAGCTCGGATCTCGGGACTCAATGGCGGGTCGGTGTTCCGCGTGTTGAAGTAAGGCCGGACGGGAAACGATAATGCCACAGCGATCACTTGTACCACCCACAATCTCCGATGCTCCAGAGGAGTATCGCCGTGAGTACATCTCCGACTTGGCTCGTGCCTTGGAGCTTCTGATCGAGCAGGTCAACTCTGAAGGTGAGCTCCGTGCTTCGGCATTGGACAGCACTAAATCACCACTGGTTCTCAAGGATCTACCTACGTCAGCCTCGGGACTTGAAACTGGTTCTGTTTATAATGACAGCGGAACACTGAAGGTGGTAACTTAACGGTTTTTTGGCTATAATGGGCCAACAAGGGATAAAATGATGCAAGGTATTCAGACATTAGGACCAGGTGTAGCAGAAAAAATGGCTGCTATGGGTCAGTTCGAGGACGATCAAATCGCTCACGTTGCTGAAGGTGAGGTGATTGTCCCTGCCCCAATCCTGAAATATTACCCCGAAGTCAAGGATCAGGTCTTTGCAGCGATTAGAGATCAGGGCTTAGAGCCAGAGCAGTTTATTGTTGGTAACGAAATGGTCGCCATCAACCCCAACACTGGCGTTCAAGAGTTTGGGTTCTTCAGAAAACTCTTTAAGAAGATTAAAAAGGTTGTAAAGAAAGCCGCGCCACTTTTACTTGCCGCTGCTTTGCCTATGGCTGCTCCGGCTCTTTTTGGATCGGGCGCAGTATTGGGTGGAGCCGTTGCGAAGATGGGTACGGCTAGTGCTCTTGATGCTGCTTTCAAAGGCGGCAACCTTAAAGACGTTCTAAGGGCTGGTGCTACTGGTGCCGCTGTTGGTGGTATTGGTCAGTTTGCTTCTAATGTAGCGACTAATGGCACTGGTGGTTATATCTCTGGTGCGAACTACAACCCAGCGGCCACCCCTGCACCAACAGCCGCGGCACCAGCCGCGCCAACAGCCGATCCAGCGATCTCATCATCGTCAGTGGCTCCTGCCGCCACCCCGGCGAAAGGTATAGTTAGTGTTCAACAGCCGCAGGTGCAGGCAGCTAATTTTACTCCGGCTGACGCAGGCCTAGACTTTACGCCCGACCCGAATGCTGTGTTCGATGAAACTACCGGCCAGTTTGTAAAGGACAGTGCAGCTAGTTCTGGTTCTGGTTCTAGTGTTAGGGCTCTAGCAGATGTTGCCACTGATGCTAACAAGCTTATGGAAAAGGGTTTCTCACCCGAAAGAGCTCTTAACATCGCGCAAAACAAGGGCGGAGTTCCTGGGTTTACCGATAAAGTAGTAAACGAATTTTCTAACAACCCGCTTCCCGCAACAGGGTATGCTCTCAGCACCGCTTCTATGGCGGCACCTCTCTTCATGAGCGACGAAATGCCGGAGCAGCCTAGCATGACTCTCAACCAAGAAGAGTTAGAGGCACTCTTAAACCAGGGAAACATCCTGAACTATCAAGGCAGGCCCATTGAAGGCATGTACTACAACCCCGAAACAGAGTCGTTTCAGGATGTACCATACGTGCAAAGTAGTGGTATAATGGCAGCGGCCGCTGGTGGACACATCATGGGCCCCGGAACAGGGACTTCGGACAGCATCCCTGCATATCTGTCTGACGGTGAGTTCGTCATGACAGCAGACGCAGTTAAAGGCGCAGGTAACGGTGACCGTAAGAAAGGTGCCGCTAAGATGTACGCCATGATGAACAAGTTTGAAGGACAAGCATAATGCCATCTAATAACTCATCAAGTGCCACCCAAAAAGAGCTTAGAGAAGCTCAAAAAGAGCTTGATCGGCTGAAAGCTCTCAGCGAACAGCAGGCGCAGCAGATTTACGCGTATGAAGAAGGCTTTGATCCAGCCCAAGCTGGCTCGTCACCTCTTTACTCTCAGGGTCAAAACGTAATGGAAAATCTGCCTGACAAAGCAGAAGTTTCAATTGCTATGAATCGCTTGGCTCCGTATCAGGAAGAGTTTCAAAAGGACATCTTCCGTACGACCCGCGAGTTAGCCGACGCACCTATTATGACTCCAGAGCAGCGAGTTGCTGGTTTTAACCCGCTTCAGCAGGCTGCAATCACTCAAGGCCAAGAGCAGATTCTTGGTGTCCGGGATCCCGAGACGGGACAACTCTTGCAGGCAGGCATGGGTATTGGTGGTTATCAACCAATGCTGCAAGAAGCGATTTCTGGTACTCGCGCTTCTACTGGTCAGGCTCTTCGTGCCGAAGGCATGTATGACCAAGACATCACACGCCAGTTCATGGATCCGTTCCAGCAAGAAGTAATCGACGCATCACTGCGTGATATCTCTCGTGCTGGCGAAATGGAACGTCAAAAACTATCCGACGCTGCCGTCGGCGCAGGTGCTTTCGGCGGTAGCCGTGACGCACTTTTGCAAGCCGAGCAGTATCGTGGTCAGATGCAGCAGATGGCTGACACCGCTGCCCGTCTCCGTTCGGCTGGTTTCCAACAAGCACAACAGGCTGGTATGGGCGCATTCGAAGCTGCTCGTGGCCGCGACCTTGGTATTGCTGGCCTGATTGGTCAGGCTGGTGGTCAGATAGGTGGCCTTGCCACACAAGCGCAAGCGCAGGCAGGGCAGGACATTGCTACGCTGCAAGGCTTGGGTGGTATGTCACAAGCGCAGCAGCAAGCGCAGTTCGACGCACAACGCGCCACGGAACTGGAACGTTTGTACGAGCCTTACAAGCGTGTTGGCTTTATGACTGATGTCATGGGAGGCACTCCTAGTGTTCAATCCTCCATGACCGCTACCCCTCCAGCGCAGCAGCCAGCAGGTCCAAGTAGTACTTCGCAGTTTATTGGTTTGGGCATCGCGGGACTTGGTGCTTTGGGCGGATTGGGTTACCGTCCGTTCAGTAATAGTACGACACAGTAGGGGAGCTAAGATTATTATGGGATATTTTAAGAGATTCCTCGAAGAACAAAAGAAAAAACAAGAGCAAGAAAAGATGGCGCGACTTTTGTACGGAGGGGCGCAATCAAGCAATCCTTTGAGCTTTGTCGCGTATCCGGGGCAGGCTCCAATGGGCTATAATAAAGGCGGTGTTGTTGGTGAGCACCGTAAAATGTTCCGTAAGCCGGGCCTCGCTCGTCAGGCTCTTGGTATTCTTGCCTCATCAGGAGAACTGATGAACGAGGTGCAGCCGCGTATGCAAATGGCGCAAGCGGGTGCTGTGAACAAGTCGCTGTTTGACCAAGCCACTCGTATGGTGGACGGCATGATTGCATCCGGTCAAGCACCGGCCGCTAATCGTGATGCTGCTATCAACAACCTTTATCGCTACTATGAAAACCAGGCTCTGATGAACCCTCGCCCCGCTGCCCCGCGTATGCAGGGTTACATGGATCCAGCTAGTGGCCCGATCGATACAACTGGTGTTCTTGCTGTGCCTGCCGCCGCGGCTCAAAAAGTTTCGGGCGGCATAGGATCTATGGTTGATAGCTTCGTCAACCCCGACTCTCCCCCTCCCGGAGAAGCGTTGCGACCCCAAATGGAAGAGGACGATACTCGTATAGAGCGTCTCGCTAAAAACATCGGCTCTGGACTTCTTTCCACCGCGCAGCTTCCCTCTAATATTGCTAAAGGAATCAATCGTGTCGGCTCCGGTGTGGTAGATGTCGCCGCTGGACCAGCCGAGGAACCGATTTTTGATAATCCGCTTGTGACCTCGGCAAAGGCTGAGGACGCTACTGTTGAGCCTACCGCGGACGCTGATAAACTCAAAAACAAGGAGCGGGTGGGCGAAGAATCCGCAAATGCGGACCTTCTCAAACAACTTGAAGCTCTTAAAAAAGAGAATGAAGAGCTTACTAAACTTCCCACCGAAGGGGAAAAAGAAGCTATTGATCCGTTCCTCGAACGCTATAAAGAGATGACCGGCAATGATGAAAATGATTTCTACCAAGCCATGATGACGGCTGGTCTGGCTATCGCTGGCGGAGAAAGTGACGACCCCGTCATGAATATAGCCAGAGGCGCGTTGGCTGGTCTGCAACAATACAGCAAAGGCAAGAAGGATCGCCGCGATTCACTGTTCTTGGCCGAGATCCAAGCACGGAAACTCAAGGCTGCTGAGACACCGGCACAAGTTAAGTTACTTGAGTACTTTGAGAAAAACCCTGAAGCCTTGAAAACATTTCAAAAGTACAATATCAACGAAAGCAGTGCCGAACCTGAAAGAGATCGCCGTGATATTGGGAAAGAGTATGACCTGCCTCCGCCTCTAGCACGTCAGCTACAGCTTGAAATAGAAGTGGCAAAAAGCTTCGGAGAGGTTTTGGATATCGCTGAACGTGCACGAGAGATTAAATCTGGCGGAGCAACTGTCACCAAGTAAGGGGTCTCAATGGCTAAGTTAAACATACCTGGCAGAGGCTCTTTCGAAGTTGATGATTCAGTTCTCAATTTATCTGAGCCCGAGTTACAAGCTTTTGCAAAAGACTTCGCAGCAAAACTAGACGCTGAAGACGACGTGTCTGTCTTTGGCGATATCGCCACGGGCGTAGGTGCGGGTGGCGTGGGTTTCGTGCAGGGGCTCTCGGAACTCGGAGCTTCAACAGTAGACCTTGCTTTCGATACAGACTACAGCCGCGGTGTTACGGAAAGCTTTGAAGAGCTCAAAGAAGCTACGGGTCTTGTGCCGCAAACAACAGCCGGTGAAGTAGCCGAAGCTATTACAAATTTTGGTGTCGGCATCATTCCGGTGCTTGGCTGGATGAGTAGGGCAAATGCAGCAGCCAAAGGCACAAGCTTACTTAAAGCACAAGGAATGCTGGGTAAGTCAGCGGAAGCTTTCGGCAAACGCTATAAAAACATTCTTACAAAAGTTGACGACACAGGTACACGGGTTAATCGATTTGCTGGACAAGCTGCGGTGGGCTCTCTTGCGGCCGGTGCCGCTGATTTCGCAGTCAGCCCCGACGGTATGCACACTTTGTCCGACGCGTTCGACGCAATGCCGGAAGGCTTGAAAACAATCGAGGACACAGGTCTTGAAGGCCGCGAAGAAGCTGCACGTAAGCTACTCAACAAGCTTAAAGTCGCGGCGGAAGGTGCTGCATTCACCACCGCTTTTGAGCTTCTTGGCCCGACAATAAAAGGTGCTTCGTTTGTTATTGGCAACACGCCGGGTGTTCCGGTTATTGCGCGTAATGTTTCTTTCGGGCTAGAAACTTTGGGTGGAGCGATTGAGTCATCTTTTCCAAAAGCCACTAAGAAAGCAAAAGAAGTATTCAGCACGGCACGTGGCGCACCGCGTGAGTTCTACGAACTGACAGAAGACTTAGGCGCACAGATAGATGCTCCCGAGGCTGTTGGTATGAAGCTTTTTACTGATTTCGATAAGAGCGTTCGTAATACTGTATCCCTACAGGGCATCTACGGAAAAGGAAAAGCAAGTCGCCAAGATGCTTTTTCTTCAGCGATTAGATTTCTCGAAGGGGAAGACGATGCCTTAAAAGGCTATGACCAAGAGGTTGTATCGTCGGCCACAGAAATGCGTAATCTGGTTACAAATCTATCAGAAGAGATTTACGACGAGTTGGATATCGCGGTCAAAAAAGGTGACCTACCCGCAGAAGAGTTAAAACCTGTGCTGGGTGCAATTAAGACACAGTTCAACAGTTACCTTCGTCGTATGTATGAAGGACCCATGAATAAGTCTTACAGCGAACTTACACAAGGGCCTGAAAAAGAAACGTATGAAGCGGCTGTGGAAGAAATCTACAGAGCAATTCGAGAAGAAAAAACCAACGCTGGTATAAAAGTGATTGATGAAGAGCTTGCCAGACAAGAGGCGCGGTCCTTTGTTGATGAGCAGCTTGGTTTTCCAGCAGGTTCTTTGGGGGAAAGCGGCGCACCGTTGTCCGCCGTCCGTGTCGAACAAATAGCGGACGACGCAACTCTCCTCAAGCGTAAGCTTAAAGAGGAAGCTGGATCTAAAAAACGTGTTCCTATTTACACCTTGTCAGACTCTATCCTGTCGTCTCGATCAAAGCGTCTAGATAAAGCACCTAGTCTTCGCGGCCTGAAACGAGAGCGGACAGAGGGACGAGAGGCTTTGGAGCACCGCTATCTCAGGACAATCGCAGACATGTCTCGTTTCCGTGAGACAAGCAAATTTTACCGTCAGATTGCCGACGATGCCAGTATGTCCTCGTCCATGAAAGAAGCTGTTGAGGCTGTCAACAAAGGTATGCCGGGTCCGATGATTATCCGTCCCGCTACTGAAGCAGAAGGGTTTGGTCAAGAAACAATCGATGACTTAATGAAGCTGACGGACGCTGGGTACACAATACTCAGGGACGACAACAACAAGGCAATCATCTCCAAGTACGGCCCACTTACAGGGGGACTTATTCGTAATGATGCATATGAAGCGATCACTGCAATTCAGCGCACTCCGGACGGGGTTTTCGATGCTGCTTGGTCTATGGCTCTACAAGCTAAAGGTATATCGCAGATGGGCATGACGGTACTTAACCCGATTGGTCAAATAAGGAACTTTAACTCAAACCACTTTGCTCTTATGGCTAACGGCAACATTATGAATGGTGCCGATATGGTAGACAGTATGAGAATTGCAGCAGGTAAAGCATCTAACTTAGCTGACGATGATTTCCGTAAATTCTACGACCTTATGGGTGAGCAGGGGCTGCGTGACCAAAGCTTGACCATGAATGAATATCGTTCGCTTCTCAGAGAGGGTCGGGGTATCGACCGATTAGGCGCAAGCACCACTTCAGAAATGATTGAGAAAGTTGTTCGTGCGGTTCCGGGTGTTAAGACAGCAGAAGCTGTCTACGCCGGAGTTGATAACATGGCTAAGACAGTGGCATTTGCGGGAGAGCGGGGCAAGTATGCCGCTGCTATTCGTAAGGCTGGATTAAATGTAGATGATGCGTTCAAGTTAGCTGATGGCGACAGTGTCTTGGCGCGTGATTTTGTAAACCAAGGTATTGCTGTTCGTCCTCAGTCTCTTTCTGAAACAGAGAATTTCTTAAATGTTTTAGCTGGAGACATTGTTAAGAAAACAATGCCTATTTACTCTCGTGTACCGGAGGCTATTCGAGCAGTTCGTCGGGTTCCTGTTATTGGTAACTTCGTAGCCTTCCCGGCGGAGAACATCCGTAACTCTACCAACATCCTGAACCAGTCTCTTAAAGAGATGGGCTATAAAGTTGGTGACGAGCTCCGCGCACAAATTGGAGACAAAGCTGCCGCTAGACTTGAGCGTCAAATCAGAACCATCGGCGCACGTCGCGCTATGGGTGCTTACGCCTCTATCTCTATGATACCGGCAGCGATCGTCGGAGCGAGTAAAGTTGCTTCGGGCATGAGCGACGAAGACTACGAAGACTTCATGAATAGTGAGGTCCCAAGCTATCTACGGGATCACACTCTTGTTATCTTGAACGACAAACCGGGATCGACAGAGTACATGGATCTCAGCTACATGATGTTCTACGACTATCTGAAGACACCTCTCAAGAACGCTATCAGAGAATACAACAACAAAGGTGAAATCGGCGCATCAGAGGCAGAGCAGATTATGACCGGTGCTTTGGCTGGTATGTACGGTTACCTCGAACCATTCGCATCGGAAGCTATTGTGGCTGAACGTTTGATTGATGCAACCGTTCGTAATGGCCGCACGGCTACTGGAGCTTCGATCTACGGAGTGAACGACAATCCCGGTGAGAAAGCGCAGAAGGGCTTCTTGCATGTGCTTGGCGGCATGGAACCGGCCGCGCTTAAACTGTTGTACGAAGTGAAGTCTACTGGACTTGAAAAAGGCCGACTGGTTCGCGCTTTTACAGAAACACCGTCAGCCACTGGCGCGGAGTACACAATCCCGGAAGAGCTTCTGACCTTATCAAGCGGCCTACGTAAACTAGAGACCAACAAAAGACAAAACCTGTTCTATAAAGGATCCGAGTTTAGTCGTAATCGTACCGGCAGCGTCACAGAGTTTACTCGTTTTGCCAAGCGCAACGACGTAACACAGGAACAAGTAGAGCAGCAGTACACTGAGTCGATGGGCGATTTGTTCAGGGCTCAACAGCAGCTACATCGAATTGTGTCTTCATATCGAAGAAGAGGCATGTCGGACAATACTATTCGTCGTTCTCTGCGGGATGCAAATATCGGTAAGCGTGATATAGCTTCTGTTATGCGCGGAGAGTTCCGACCCTACCGTGTCAGTAATCAACTAAACAAATTCTTGATAAACGAGGAAGATCGTCAGGGTTTGAAGCGTGTTCTGCGCCGTGTTGATCGTGGTCGCATGAACAAATTGTATCAAGAACTGCGCGGAAAATCACTTGAAGAAAGTTTTGACGAGATTCCGGGCGATCAAAGCTCTTTGCAAAGCATTGAAAACATTGAAGAAAAACGACCTCTCTCGTCGCCTGTAGCATCGAATGCCGTACCTATGGACACCGCTACGGGACCAGAGGCATCATTTGACCTGTCCGGTTTGTCCGATTTCTCCGTATCA
>Ga0213867_1000551_pt1 | contig 16839 bp, 14 predicted proteins | sample PICome_12_FD_160120 | JGI IMG/M metagenome (GOLD analysis project Ga0213867, IMG submission 160120) | Coastal seawater microbial communities near Pivers Island, North Carolina, United States - PICO540 | ecosystem: Environmental > Aquatic > Marine > Coastal | place: USA: North Carolina... | reverse complement strand
TCCAGCAGTTGCATCAGCGAAACTGGCTGCTTTTGATGAAATTTTGCAGGAGTGCATGGATGTGGGCAGTCGCATCCTGGTCTTCTCATCCTTTGTTTCCGCCCTAAAACTGTTGGCGCAGCATTTGGAGCAGCAAGGACATCGCTATGCTTATTTGGATGGGCAGACAAAAAATCGGCAAGCGATCTGCGATCAGTTTAACCAAGATACGGGGATTCCGGTGTTTTTGATTTCACTCAAGGCGGGCGGTACTGGCTTGAATTTAACGGGGGCGGATACGGTGGTCCACTATGATCCTTGGTGGAATCCAGCGGCGGAAGCGCAAGCGACCGATCGTGCTCACCGGATTGGTCAGCAGAAGGTGGTCACCAGTATCAAGTTGATCGCGACCAATACCGTGGAGGAAAAAGTACTGGAGCTGCAAACGCGCAAATCAAAGATTTTGGATGAGCTATTTGAGGCTTCCAGCGCCGCCAATGCCACAGTGGATTTGGCCGAGATGAAGCGTTTATTGGATTGAGTGGCGAGAGGGGAGACGCCCTAGATTTGGACTAGATAAAAGAGCCCACTTTGGACGCAGCCAATCAGGAAGCCGAGCAGCGCGCCCAACTTCTCGATCGTTTTGAATTCGCGCCGCGCAACCTGATAGACCAAGCCCTCTAGCCGCTCTAGTTCAAATTGCGCGATATTGTCCTCGATCATTTGTTTGAGATCGACCTCTTTTTCAAATTCATGGGCTACCGTGTTGATCAGTGTAGCCGCTTCTGCTTGCATTTCTTGTTGGGCGATGGCTTCAAATTGGCTCAAGGTGCTGTCGTTCACAAAGCCCCCAATCAGCGGAATGGCCTGCAGCTTTGGGCCGATCCGCTCCCAGACGATGCGTTTAGCGGTGGCGTTCAAATAGTCGCTCAAATCAATTTTACTAATCTCCGATTGAATACTACTTTGTTGTAGAATGGTGCTCTCCAAAATCTCAGCCGATTCCTTGGCCAGTTCGGCATGCCGCTTCGGGATCAATCCTTGCCAGCGCAAGCCCATCCAGCCGATCGGGTTGCGCGGACGAAAGAGCATTTTAATGGCAACCCAATTGGTGGCCCAACCTATTCCGGCGGTTAGTAAAGGTGTTAGCAGAAGAATGAATGGCATACTCATAATTTAGTGTGTCAAATACAGCCCCTGTTTTGATAAGAGGTAGGCCACCAGCGCGAGTATAAAAATCAATAATACTAGGCTCAAGCTGGTGCGTTCTTGGGGCGTGAGGCGCATAGTGGAGTTTTTAGAATGACCAGTCAGTGGATCGCTGTCTGGCCCATGTTTATGCATCGTAGTGCTGAGTGAAAAAGGCTCTCATGAAAACTAGAAGCGATTGGCGCATGCTTTAATACGAGCTGGCTACGTGTCGAGGTCCGCTGTCAGAAGATCCGGGATCGGGCGCGCTCGCCGACCGCTGGCTAGGCGTTCGATGTAGGGGTCCTCTTTGAGATCCTCTGGTTGCTCATCCGGATCCAGTCCGTCCTCTTCGATGGGGATCAGCTGATCAAAGTAGAGCGATAAGCGCCGTGCTTCTGGCGTCAGAACTTGCGCTGGGTTGGGTACCCGATTTTTTTTGACCAAAATGAAATGGGCCGGATTATAAGCTTTTTTATAGTGCGCTTGTAACTGCTGGATCCATGCATTGGGCACTTGGGTGCGACGATTGAGCAGCACCACATCGGAAAAATGCACACAGGCATCGACCCACGCTTGGTTTTGAGGAAGAGCCATCAGTCGCTGGCAGTCAATGATGGTCAGGATGCGCGCAATGAGACAGTGATTGTGATCACACCATGCTTTGAAGGCTTCGGCCACATCTGCTGGGTTGGCATTTCCGGGAGCTAAAAAGATGACCGAATCCGCGGCGGCTGAAATGGCGGCATGCTGCACTGTTTGCTTTTTAAGCTCCCAGCTGACCACTTCTACCTGCGGAATCTCGGCAATGGCAGCATCCCATGGCGATGAGGCAGCCCCCTGAGGTGTAAAGAACAGGCGGGGGCTATCCGGGTTTAAGTGGCTCAGTAGGTCATGAATAATGGCGCGACGGTCGGAATCGTCGGTACCGTAGACCAAATAGGCGCTGGCTTGCATCTGACAGTGGGGATTAGTCTTGAAACTTAAAGCTATGACACTGGGCCTGTTGCCGCATCCAATGCTCGATCAGCACTAGCGCAGCCATCGATTCCACGATGGGGATGGCGCGCGGGACCACACAGGGATCGTGACGGCCGCGCCCCATCAACTCCGTAGAACGCCCTGCGGTGTCGACGGTGGATTGATTTTGTAGAATGGTCGCGGTGGGTTTGAAAGCGACTCGAAAGTAAATCTCTTCTCCATTACTAATGCCACCTTGCACGCCGCCAGAGCGGTTGCTGGCAGTTCGGATGCCATCTGCATTTTCAACAAATAGGTCATTATGCTCAGATCCCTTGAGCAGTGAACCGGCAAAGCCACTGCCAAATTCGAAGCCCTTGGTGGCTGGAATGGACAACATGGCCTTGGCTAGATCTGCTTCCAAACGATCAAAGACGGGCGCACCTAAACCCACCGGGGTATTGCGAATGCGACATTCGACAATGCCGCCGACCGAGTCGCCCTCTGAGCGGACTGCTTTGATGCGTTCGATCATCTTCTGAGCGGTCTCTGGATGAGGACAGCGTACAGGGGTGGCTTCGACTTCTTCGAGACTGGGGAAATCGTTGGATGGAGGCATTTCGATATCGTGTACGCGTGAAATGTAGGCACGAATTTCGATATTGGCTGCTAACCGCAAAATCTTTTTGGCTATGGCCCCGCCAGCAACCCGTCCGATGGTTTCACGGGCAGAGGAGCGGCCACCGCCCTCATGGTTGCGAATGCCAAATTTGGTCTGATAGGTATAATCTGCATGCGAGGGGCGGAAGGCATCCCGCATAGTTTTGTAAGCTTCAGGACGGTGATCGCCATTGGGCACGTAGATGGCGATCGGAGTGCCCAAAGTGTAGCCCTCGTAAACACCGGAAACAATTTCTGCGGTGTCACTTTCTTTACGCGGTGTGGTGATCTCGCTTTGCCCTGGGCGGCGACGGTCCAGCTCAACTTGAATATCCTCTAGCGCTAAGGGTATTCTGGGCGGACACCCGTCAATTGTGACTCCAATGCCCCCACCGTGGCTCTCGCCCCAAGTTGAAATTTTAAATAGATTCCCAAATGAATTCCCCATAGGTGCGCTACTTCAAGCGAACACATTCAGGAAGTCAATGCCATGGATCGTTCCCCTGCGGATTTCGTTTGGAGAAAGCGCATGCAGCAAGCGCCCACTAGCTAATGGCTTAGTCTAAGCCTAACTTTTCCTTGCCCGCTGCAGAAATCATATGCGGCGTCCATGGGGGATCCCAGATGATGCTGACCGTTGCTGCGGAAACTCCAGATAGGCGCTCGATGTGATTTTTAGCATCCTCTGCGATGACCGGGCCCATGCCGCAGCCCTGAGCGGTGAGGGTCATTTGGACGGCAACCTGATGTTGTTGATTGGCATCCGGCTCAGAAATTTGGAGATCATAAATCAAGCCGAGGTCGACGATGTTGACCGGAATCTCGGGATCGAAGCAGTTTTTCAGCGCTTCCCAGACCGCATCCTCACCAAAAGCTTGATCCTCGGGGGTTTGAACTTGATCGGCCGAGCGTGCTGCCAGCATATCAGCCATCTCTGCGCCCAGTGCGTCCCAGTCTTTACTGGCTAAACGATAGAGCCCCGAATCTGCACGCAGCGTCACGGTGCCGCCCAAGGCCTGGGAGATGGTGACTTTGGTGCCAGTTGATAATGTTTCCTGGTGACCAGCAGGAATGACGGTCACCGTCGTGTCACGCGCAAGTTCATATACCGAATCTAAATCCATGTTTGCATAAAATGGGATGGATGTTGGCTGTCAATGGTGCAGGTTATATTCTTTAGGGCACCTCTGGAAACCTCCCATGTGCCGAGATTGCCGATTTGCTGTGATGCAGGCAAGGCTCTCTCGCCAACGGTTGGGCTGGAAGCCCTGCCTAGGCGAGATCAACGCTGCCAGCGCGCAGCAAGTGGCAAGTCTTTCAAACCGAAACAATTTTGGTTCTGAGCTGCGTTGATCTGCGCACGAAGGGCTTCCAGCCCTCCTGTGCACAGAATCGCCTTGCTCAAAATCAAAATTGTATTCGTCTCGGTCTTGGTAGATTTTCAGAGGTGCCCTTATGGCTAAGCGCATTTCGGCAGCCTAAGGTCGCTTAACGGATGAAGTCTTTGAGGGCCTAGCATCCAAATGGCGAAGACCTGCGCGTGATCGGTGCCTTATTTGTCGCAGATGATTTTTATTGTGAGCTAGTGGATGGAGACCGTAGTCAGGAGATCATTTCGCCAGCGGTCTACAAGTCTGAGAACCATCTGCAGGGTTTGGTATTGATTGACTCGATCGACACAGGCAGCTAATAGAGTAAGGTATCTAGGATGAAAATAAATATAGTGAAGTGGATCGGCCTTTGGTTGGGCTATGCGGGATTGATTTGTCTGGTCGGGACGATCGGGGGGGTGCTCACGCATGGTGTATATGCGCTTTTTTGCTCCGAACCCGATCGCTACCTAGAGTACATTATTTTGGGGATGCAGCACGGCTTCAAATATGGGGGGGTGTGGGCTGGAGGAACTGCCCTGGTCTTATGTGTTATGCGTGCTCATAAGCAACATGCCCAGAAAAATGACGCCTAACAAACGGGTCTCTTGTATTCGCGGCAAGGCCGCGCTCCCCGCGTCATTCTAGGCAGAGAGCCATGACGGTATCACAATATATTATATTCACGTTTCGCGCCAGGTTTTAGGGCTGCCACAAATTATAAAATGTTCCCGAAAAAGGTATTAGTTTGCGTTTGTATGGGGTCCGGTTTTTGTATGGTCTAATGTCCACTGCAGAAACTAACGAAATTGCCACCAATGATTTGAGTCGATCATTTGGTAAAAAGCAGGTCGTCAACAAAGTAAACATACAGTTGTCAGCTGGAGAAGTGGTGGGGTTATTGGGCCCCAATGGTGCTGGCAAAACAACGACCTTCTATATGGTGGTCGGTTTGGTCCCGGCCAGTTCTGGGCATGTCTTGTACAATCAAGATGTCATCACCCATTATCCATTGTACCGCCGTGCCCGTATGGGGATTGGCTATTTGCCGCAAGAGGCTTCTGTATTCCGTAAATTGAGTGTAGAAGCCAATATTCTCGCGGTTGCGGAAAGCTTAGATGTCAGCAAAAAGGAGCGTCGTCAATTGGTGGAGCAACAGCTGGAAGATTTGGGGCTGACTGGATTGGCAAAGCAAAAGGCCTACACGCTGAGTGGAGGTGAACGCAGACGTCTCGAAATTGCGCGCGCACTTGTGACTCAACCTAGCTTTTTACTGATGGATGAACCTTTCAGTGGCGTGGATCCCATTAGTGTGAGTGAGGTGCAAAAAATTATTATTCAACTAAAAGAACGCGGGATTGGGGTGCTGATCACTGATCACAATGTTCGCGAGACTTTGTCGATTTGTGATCGTGCTTACTTGCTGCATCAAGGACGTGTCTTGTGCGAAGGCACCAGCGAATTCCTGGTGAATGATCCGCAAAGCAAGCGCTTTTATTTGGGAGAAAATTTTAACCTGTAGGTCTACGATGGCAGTAACATTTTCAAATAATACTCATTTTATCGAATCCATCTCAGTTAAAGAGTTTTATAATTCTTTTGCCGAAGACTTAAAACTTGAATTAGTGGCGGGTGCCCAAGGGATGGATAACGTGATCCGCGAGCGCAGTCTCAATCGTCCGGCACTCACCATGATTGGCTTTTTTAAGTATTTTGCAGCAAAGCGCATTCAACTTTTAGGGGCTGGCGAGATGGCGTATCTCCGCGCTCAATCAGATGAGGATGAAAAAAGAATATTACTAGAGTTATTTAAGCGGAAATTACCCTGTATGATCATTTCGCGCAGTTTGGCTCCCACTAAGGTTATGAAGCGGCTGGCCAACGAGTACAATACGCCGCTGATTCGCTCTTCCCTGAAATCAAAGGTGTTGACTACTGAAGCAACCCTATTGCTGGAGGAAAAGTTTGCTCCGCGCACACAATTACACGGCACGCTAATGGACATAAAAGGGATCGGTACCCTTTTATGTGGCGAAAGTGGTGTTGGCAAAAGCGAATGTGCGCTGGCTTTGATCGAGCGGGGACATAGTTTGGTTGCGGACGATTTGACATACATTAAGCGAGCCACCGAGCGCGAGTTGATGGGATCCTCCTCCGAGTTGAGTCGTGGCTATATGGAATGTCGCGGGCTCGGCATTATTAATGTGGCCGAATTGTTTGGCATTCGAGCGGTTCGTTTGCAAAAAAGAATCGATCTCATTATCCAGTTTACGACTTGGACGCACGGAATGTACGAGGAGAGAACCGGTCTCGAGGAGAACTTTGTCAAAATACTGGGTCTTAAGGTGCCCACGATGGAAATACCGGTTCGCCCAGGACGGGATATGGGGCGTCTGGTGGAGGTCGCCGCCATGGTTCAAGCGCACAAACAATTGGGGCATGATTCGGCCGCCGAATTTAATCAGCGCTTGATCGATCACATGAGTCAAAAATAATTTTTTTGTGCCAATTATTTCTGCAGCTGCGCTTACAAATTTTCAGCTTGGAAGAAATCGCGTCATTTATTTTTTCGAAACGACCAATTGTCAGCACTTAATAAAAACGAATATCCCCAGTATATTGAGCATAAAAAAATCGTAAAATTTATTGGGGCAGCGAGTGTGAATAACTTGTGGAGAACTTGGTCTTGCCTTAATACTTTTGACTGCAACTTTTGTTTCTATTCTGTGATTTGGCGTAATATTTGCCTGACACAAGAAACAACTCTTTTCCAATTTAACACTTATAAATAATTATAAATATTACATTAATTTCAGATAATGATGATTTTATGTTTTTTTAAGTGCTGTAACATTTTTATGCATACCGACCATTCCCGCGCACTGCCTATGTATCTGCTAACGAGATACAATTGTAACATTGCCATGGCCAGCCTATGTGAATAATCTTCCAACTGCTAATTAAATGACTCAAACTGAAACAGCTGATGCCGTCTGGTCTCAGATTAGAACTGCACTCGAAAAACTATTCCCTGCGGATCTGTTTGCTATGTGGTTTGAGGATTTGGTTTGCGTAGATTTTAAAGATGATCAACTCAGGCTTCAAACCGCCAGTGAGTTTAATGCCATTTGGGTCGAGAATAATTATATGGATGTCCTATTGCAGCAGGCGACTGCCATCTTGGGCAAACCCATTAAAATTACGCTCATTACTGTAAGTGATACGGCTACTGCACCAACGCCCCTTGCATCAAATCGTCGAGCACAGACGGCCGCTATAGGGCCATCACAGCGCACTAGTCCTGAAGGCGATTTCGCTGCGAAACGTGTGCACACTGGACGTGCACAGATTAACGAGCGCAATACTTTTGGCAGTTTCGTAGTGGGAGCCGACAATCAATTAGCGCACGCTGCATCGATTGCGGTGGCGAATTCGCCTGGGCGTGCCTACAATCCGTTGTTTTTATTTGGAGATACGGGACTGGGGAAGACGCACTTGATGCACGCCGTTGCGCATCAAATGTATGCTCAAAACCCCAAAGCGCGTATTGCGTATGTTTCCACCGAGAAATTTACCAATGAGTTTATTCACGCCATTCGGGAAAACAAATTGGCCAAATTTCGCAAGTATTACCGCAATGTGGATGCACTTTTGGTCGACGATATTCACTTTCTTTCGGGCAAAGAGAGTACGCAGGAAGAGTTTTTCCATACGTTTAACGATTTATTTGAATCAGGCCGTCAAATTTTCATTGCTAGTGATCGACCTGCGAACGAAATAGCGCGTCTTGAAAATCGTTTAGTCTCTCGCTTTCAGTGGGGATTGGTCACAGATATTCAAGCACCTGACTTTGAAACGCGGATGGCTATTTTGGGTAAAAAAGCCGCCGCCATGAATATTGATTTAGCGCCTGAGGTGATGCAGTTTTTAGGCGAGCGGGTCTCGCGTAATGTCCGTCGCATGGAGGGTGCTTTGACGCGTATTGCGAGCTATGATGCTTTGATGGATCGCAAACTGGACTTACAAGCGGTAGAGCGCTTATTAAAAGATCTCTTACATGAAGAGGTGATTAGTCAGGTTACCGTTGAGCAAATTCAAAACAAAATAGCGGATTACTACAAAGTGCGTATGAGTGAATTGATCGGACGTAGGCGCACGGCCAATATCGTATTACCCCGCCAAGTTGCGATGTACATCTGCCGTACGCTGACAAGCGAACCCTTAAAATTGATCGGGGATGCATTTGGTGGTCGTGACCACGGTACCGTCATTCATGCCTGCAAACAAATTGAACATTTGATGGAGCAAGATCCTAACATAAAACGGGCTGTAGATTACTTGATTCAACAGCTTGCGAAAACAAAGCATTCATGAACTTTACTGATGAGCAAAAATCTGCTGTTGTCGATTGGCTAGGCCAAGGGCGATCGCTTTCCGATATTCAGCAGGCCTTAAAGGTCGACTTCAATTTGACGATTACCTACATGGAGCTTCGCTTCATGGTCGATGATCTGGAGATTCCTCTTAGTGAGGATACTTCCGAGGACCCTGCAGATGCTGGCGAGGATGCGGCAGATGCGGTATTGGAGCCGGAACCTGTTCTGGACCCTAGTGGCGTCCAAATTGATGTGGATGCGCTAGTGCTGCCGGGTGCTTTGGTGAGCGGTAGCGTTACATTTTCGGATGGGGAAAGCCTGAAGTGGCAGTTAGCCGCTACCGGCCAACTGGGATTGATCCCTGGGGATAACCCAGACTATCGGCCTTCACCTGAAGACGTTCAGTCGTTTCAAGAGCAGCTTGAGGAAGTCTTACGTAGTAAGGGTTACTAATCGATTGCCTCACTTAAGCGGTGGAACATGGTAGGCGAAAAGTTACCAATTCACTCCGTTTCGGATGCGCTCGTCAGCGCGCTTAAAAAGCGCAATCGCTTAATACTCACGGCAGAGACGGGCTCAGGTAAGTCGACTCAGGTTCCTCAATTACTCTTAGATCAGTTCCCACCTGCTGGCGAAATTCTGGTTTTACAGCCACGTCGCATAGCGGCTCGTTTATTAGCCATGCGGGTGGCGCAAGAACGTGGTTCAGCAATAGGGCAGGAGATTGGTTATCAGGTTCGCTTTGAAAATAAGAGTTCCCAGCACACGCGTATACGGTATATCACCGATGGACTCTTGTTGCCCAAGTTGCTGGAAGATCCTGAATTAACAGGCGTCGCAGCCATTGTTTTTGATGAGTTTCATGAACGCAATTTAAATTCGGAGCTCTGTTTGGCTCATATCATACATAACCAGTCGATTGGTATTCGGTGTGATTTGAAGTTGATTGTGATGTCGGCCACTTTGGACTTGAGCCGCTTGTCGAATTTTCTGGCCCCTTGTACCCATTTAAATGCGGATGGCCGTCTTCATCCGGTCGCGATACGCTATGCGGGAGCGAGTTGTGGTCGATCGATTGCACCTGTTTGGGAACGGGCTGCCAGTGCATTCAGGCAATCGCAAAAGTCTGGGTTTTCAGGGAATGTGCTCATATTTATGCCAGGCGTATTCGAAATCCATCAATGCATGCGCAGTTTGGAGTCACTGCAAGAGACGCGAGGCTATCGAGTGCTGCCCCTTCATGGCTCATTATCGCCAGATCAGCAAGACGAAGCAACGTCGCCAGCGGGCGGTCGCAAAATTATTGTCGCAACCAATGTCGCGGAAACCTCAATAACCATCGACGGGATTCGTTTAGTGATTGACGGTGGCCAAGCCAAGCTAGCTAAATTTGATAGCAATCGTGGGATCAATACCCTGTTGATTGAACCCATCAGCCAAGCGGCAGCCGATCAACGAGCTGGACGGGCTGGGCGCACTCAAGCGGGGCAATGCGTGCGTCTTTGGTCCGAGGCCGAACATCGCGCGCGCAGCGCGCATTCAATACCCGAAGTCCAACGTGTAGATTTATCAGAAAAAATACTGGTTTTGATGGCTGCAGGACAAAGTAATTTTGAATCGTTTGCTTGGTATGAAGCGCCTGCCAAGGAGGCCATAGCAGCTGCTTTCAAGCTACTCGCGCAACTCGGTGCGATCGATGTGCACAAGCGTATTACAAAGATTGGCTTACAGATGGCGCGTTTGCCCCTGCACCCTCGTTACGCCCGCATTTTAGTGGGGAGTCAAAACAAAGCCCTGTTATCTGCCTTGACCTGGGTTGCCGCAATGAGTCAAGAGCGCTGGCCCTATCATCCGACCACGAAAGGTGAGCATGTGATGCCGGGCACAGCTTCGTTTGATTCAGAATCGAATGAGCACAGTGATTTTTTTGTACAAATTCGGGCATTGGAGTGGGCGAGAAATTGTCAGTTTGAGCTGGCTAAATGTCGGCAAGTCGGAATTCATGCGGCGGCAGCTCGCCAAATTACCCGTATTCGGGAGCAGTTGCTGCACTTGCTACAGATTTCACCTAAGTCGATTCCAGAGCGAGTTGATTTTAGTGAGTTGGGTGCTGCGATTACTCAGTCCATTCTGTTGGGATTTTCTGATTATTTAGCCCGGCGATCTGAATCTGGGACATTGCGTTATCGTTTGCTCAATGGGCGCACCGGCAGCTTAAGAAAAACGAGTCAATTGCGAGCGCCTTTTATTGTGGTGGCGGATCAGGCAGAATTAAATCGAGGCCAAGAGCTGAGTCTGGAGCTCAGCATGGCGACCCGTGTGGAGTTGGATATCTTGGAAAAACATTTCCCCTTGGATTTTAATCGCCAAACGATAACGGTTTTCGATAGTCGCTCGCGCCGAGTCGAGCAACAAGAGCGTGTCCAATTTCGGGAAATGACGCTCAGTCAGTCGACTACTGCCCCTACAGATTTGGATCGCGCGGCTAGTCTGCTAGCAGAGCAAGTGCTCTTGGGGCATTTAAAACTAAAGCACTGGGATGCCGCGGTGGACCGTTATCTGCGAAGGATTAACTTTATAGCTCAACACTGCCCAGAAGTGGGAATTGATGCTATCGACGAAGCCGGAAAACATCTCATTTTGGAGCAGGTTTGTTATGGGGCGGTTGATTATAAATCGATTAAAAATCGCTTAGTACTTCCGTTTATTCAAGATTGGATACGTCCCGAGCAGCAGTATTATTTAGACTGCTATGCCCCCGAATCATTGGTCATACCCAGTCGTAAGCGTCCATTGAAAATTCGGTATGAGTCAGACGGTCGTGCCATTGTGAGTTCACGATTGCAGGACTTTCATGCATTGAAACATCAAGACTTATTGTTGGGGAAGGGGACCATTCGGCCACTGGTTGAATTGTTAGCCCCCAATAATCGTGCCGTTCATATAACGGATGATATCGACGGATTCTGGACCGGCGCGTATCGATCAATTCGCAAAGAATTGGCGGGCCGCTATCCCAAGCACGATTGGCCCTAATGCAGTCAAGAATGTAAGCGCTGCTGTTTTTATTGTCGAGCGTAGTATCGATTTTCAGCAGCAGCCCTTTGAGCCTGGATTCTGCAATCGTCTGAGCAAGGCGCTCGCCAACTGCAGGTCGAGGAAGCGTATAATCATACGTGATTGCTGGTCTGATAGGCAGCCATCTTTCTTGGTCGCCTAAGTTCCGAGCAAGACCGGATGCGCAGTAGACCGAACCACTTTTTGAGCAATCTTTTTGGGGGCATATTTCTGAGGCAATCTATTAGAAATGTGGCTGGTATAAAGGCGCATAAAAACATACCCCTCATGCTCAAAAAAATTGTTTGCAAAGTACGGGTTGATGACGAGCTCTGCGCACTGTCAAAAATCCGCCAAGTTGAATTTTTTATTTTATTCTTTTTATGAATTGACAAGCTGCCTAGACTCAAACCAAATCTCGTCTTTCCGCTCGGGTGGTGAAATTGGCAGACACGCCAGATTTAGGTTCTGGTGCCGCAAGGCGTGAGGGTTCAAGTCCCTCCCCGAGTACCACGCTTAAATTGCGGGGCCTTCACTCTTTTATGCGATGTCTTTAAGGTTTTTGGCGTTCGCAAGCCTACAGATTAGGCTAAAATTCCCAAAAAAGCGGAATCACGCAGACGGATACGGCAAAACAGATTATATTCAGCGGAAGCCCAATTCTGGTAAAATCGAAAAAGCGATAGCCACCGACACCATAAACGTAGGTATTGGTTTGGTAGCCAATAGGCGTCGCAAAGCTAGCAGATGCGGCAATACAGCAAGCGATCACTAAGGGGCGCGGATCAATCCCACAACTGCTTGCGATGCCCAGTGCTATCGGCACCATCAGTGCAACCGCAGCATTGTTCGATAAAAACTCCGTGAAAGTAGACGTAATCAGATAAACGAGTGCCAACATGCAAATTGCTTGTAAATGCATCGGTACTAATTGCTGGACAAGCTGCGTCATGGCATTGGCGATCAACATACTAGCGCCACTGGCATCCATGGCTTGCCCCAAAGCCAACATGCCAAAAATGATCATCAATATGCTCCATTCAACGGACGCATAGGCTTCTTTAGGTTTGATACAGCCAGTTAATAAAAGTAAGGCCACTCCGAAAGATACCGCCGCAACAATTGGGACTAAATTAAAAGAAGCTAGGCCAATCACTGAGGAGGCAATCAATAGAGCCAAAGGCATTTTTGCCCGCAAGCTGCGAGCGGGTACCCTTGGACGATCTAACATGATCAACTCCTCATTGTTATTGAGTTGTCGAATGGCTTCATTCGAGCCCATCATCAGTAGCGTGTCGCCTGCTTGTATTCGGAGTCCTGCTAAACGCTCCCTTTGATTGGTTCCTTGACGGTGAACCGCAACAACGACCATACGAAAGCGTTGCCGGAAGTTGATTTCTTGCAAGGTGCGCCCAGTAATCGACGCGTGCGGAGCCACAACGCCTTCGACAATCGCACCTTCATCGCTGACAATGGTCTCTAAGCCCTGAGTTAGATCGCTCTGTAGGCTGATGCCTTTTATCGATTGGGCTTCGGCCACTCCTGATGGGCGACAACCTAGAACAAGGCGATCTCCCGGTTCTAATTGTACTTTATTGGGATCGTAATGGAGTGCGACACCATGACGAACGATTTCCAGTAAACGAATTCCCCGACCTTTGAAAAGCGTCACATCTTTAACCGGTTTACCCAACAAGTCGCAATCCTTGCGTACAAAGGCCTCCGTGATAAATTCCTTCCGCTCTTCAGCGCTGAGAATCGACGTTAAGGTTTCCCGGTGTGGCAAAAGCCGCTTGCCAAAAAGGACCAAATACAAGGCACCCACAGACAGGATCGGGATCCCAACTGCTGCGAGCTCAAACATCCCAATGGGAGCATGCCCGGCATTGCTGAGTATCCCACTTGCCAGAAGATTGGTGCTGGTGCCGATAACGGTGCAAGTACCACCGAAAATGGATGCGTAGGAGAGGGGAATCAGTAGTTTGGATGCCGCAATCCCCATTTCCTTAGATAAACTTAGCACCACCGGCATGAGGACAATGACCACCGGCGTGTTGTTGACAAAGGCGGAAACCGCGGCGATCCCGATGATCATAATAAACAAAAAGCCGCGGTAGGGCAGGGTGACCAACTTCCTGAGATAAGACGTGATTAAATCGATTGCACCCGTTCTCTCCAGTGCGGTGCTGACGATAAACATAGCAGCAATCGTCAAGGGCGCAGAGTTGCTAAAAACGTTCAATAAATCGTCGACCCCTGGTAAGTGTTCACTACTGGAAAGTGCACTCACAAACAGCAGAACCCCAAACACAACTGTTGCCGTTAAATCTGCTGGGATTTTTTCCCAAACAAAACTGACGATCGCGAAAATCAGAAGTAAAAAAACAAATGCAATTTCCCAGCTCATGGTACTATAAAAATAATATATTGAATACACTAATAGGGTGCCGTTTGCTTTGTCATTAAATTAAAAAAAAATCTGATTGAAGGGCACATCTGGAAACAAAGCTAGTAAACGTAGCTGGCTGGCAAAAATTTAGATTGAATATAAGAGCCATATGAATTAGTTCTATCACGTGCAAAATCTCAAGTTACGTGTTTTTGATGCTTTGCTGAGCGACCTCAGGGCAGAAGTCGAAAATTCTCTGTCGGCTTCTAAAGATGCAGCTGATTATGCCACCAATGTTGAGGCCAAAGCGGAATCTCAATGGGATACCCAAGGTTTAGAAGCCTCTTATTTAGCTGCGGGTCAAGCCAGCCAAGCTAAACAGTGGGCGGATGCCATTGAAGAATTGCAGTCTGAGCGCTTAGAATTGTTATCCGCCAAGGAAACCATCGCGCTCGGAGCTCTGTTTAGTTGTGAGTTTACGGATGGAATAGAATATTTCTTTTTCGCCGGAGTTGCTGGGGGCCATACAATTACCGTCGATGAGTATGTTGTTACAGTTGTGACACCTCATAGTCCACTTGCTATGCGCTTGTTAGGCAAAAAGTGCGGTGAAATCTTCGTGTTGCCAAATGGCAATGAAGGCTTGATTCGTGATCTTTGTTGATGCGGTGAGGAGACTACAGGCACCATTGCAAGTACCTTATTGAGTCGCTCACTTTGAAGGATGATTCGGCTCGCACTCACTTCGTTTACAGTTACCGGTGTTCTCAAATTCTTCGCAAATGGCAATGGTCTCTAGTTTGATGGATTGAGCTTTGAAGCCTTGTTCAGAAATACGGGCGCCTTCCCGCATTGGCAGGCAAGGATCTGCAAGCTCAATCTTCTGTAAGCAATTTTTGCAAATGATGTGATTACTCGATGCTTCATCAAAGGAGATTAGGCGATAATAACTTTTTTATCCTCCAATAGCATGGCCTCGATCAGTTGGACCGAATTGAGTGCACCGAACGATAAATCGATGTCAAGGAAATCGCAGCGTCCTGCTGGCGTGCCTCTTAGAGAATCTGCTCGGCATGGAAATGTCCATTGTACAGGAAGATGCACTTACGGGCACCTCTGGAAACCTCCCATGTGCCGAGATTGCCGATTTGCTGTGATGCAGGCAAGGCTCTCTCGCCAACGGTTGGGCTGGAAGCCCTGCCTAGGCGAGAGCAACGCCGCCAGCGCACAGCAAGTGACAAGTCTATCAAACCGAAACACTTTTGGTTCTGAGCTGCGTTGATCTGCGCACGAAGGGCTTACAGCCCTCCTGTGCACAGAATCGCCTTGCTCAAAATCAAAATTGTATTCGTCTCGGTCTTGGTAGGTTTTCAGAGGTGCCCTTACAAACAATTTTACGAACCAGTGTCAGTCGACTCCCATTGCGCATGTCAAAAGGCCTCGATCAGCTGCATGCGCTGCTGCAGTAAATTTGCAAAGGTCTGATTGTCTGGCTCATGCCATCGCAGCGAGCGGTTTAAACTGAAAGACGAGCTCTATTTTACTACGATATGATGAGCGATGGTTTTTACGGAAATCTTCGACTAGGTTTTCACAGTAGTGGTCGATGTCGTTCCAGTCTAAATTGACAGCAATACGTTCTAGCTCATCGGATTCAGGACCTTTCGCGATAATCTCAAGATGATTTTCCAGCCAAGTTTTGAGAGGTATCATCATCTCATCAATCTTGGAATGACGACTATTGCGACTATTGCGTAGTTGGAAGTAACAATGTAGGCACTTTCCGGGATCTTTACGCGCTAGCGCCGCTTCGCGAAGGTCTAGAAGTTCATTCGCCCGGTGCTTTAATATGCGGGTTACAGGTGACAGCGCCTGTTCAATTGATGCAGCCATAACACTTTTAATTGCAAGTGAGACCCATTTTCAATAAAATTAGTAAAAAAAGAGAAGCGCCAGCTTCTCTTTTGTCGGCAACAATAGTGTTACTGCGCCTTAGCGAGTAAATTCACCGCACCAATCACTGCTTTTAGATACCGGAAAGTGGGTTTCGTACTGTGTTTGGTCGTTGAGTTTGACTGCTATCTGTTGTGGTGGTTGCCGGCGGCATTCACCCTTTTCCGTATCGAGCATTTTCCAATGGATACATTCCGAGCAATTTTTTGTAGCGCTTGTTTGTGTTTTCATAATGCTTATTGTTGGGGTTAATGAGACTTAAACTAATAATAGTATACTCCTCATCATTATCATTTACAAGTATTTAAGTGCATTTTGCTGTGCTTGATTATGATACTCATTCTCAATAAGGGTGAGTGCTTGTGTGGCATACTTCAAGGCACTGCAGTCGAAGTTCGTAGACCATTAGTATGTGGAAGAAAACTCCATAGAAATGAAATCACGAGGCACTACAAGCAAGTGGTCAAGCGCTTGGCTGCTGGGGAATGAGATGTCCTCAAAAGCCTTTTGAACAGTTTGGGACATGAGAACCGACTTAGCCGGTGACCGCTGATAGAAGCTGATGCACGCTGATAATAAACATGATGATTAAAAGCATTTCTATTAGCGTAGATGAGCGTATATAAGCGGTGTCCAGCTGTGCTGGATTGACGACAGTTTTGTCCGTTTTGGACGTAATACAGTACATTAAAATTCTAATAGATAATGGTTTGTGGTAAAAACATGGACCTCTTTCAGGCCCCCATTGAGAACCGACTTAGCCGGTGACCGCTGATAGAAGCTGATGCACGCTGATAATAAACATGATGATTAAAAGCATTTCTATTAGCGTAGATAAGCGTATATAAGCGGTGTCCAGCTGTGCTGGATTGACGGCAGTTTTGTCCGTTTTGGACCAAATGTGGAA
>Ga0213867_1000550_pt1 | contig 16846 bp, 16 predicted proteins | sample PICome_12_FD_160120 | JGI IMG/M metagenome (GOLD analysis project Ga0213867, IMG submission 160120) | Coastal seawater microbial communities near Pivers Island, North Carolina, United States - PICO540 | ecosystem: Environmental > Aquatic > Marine > Coastal | place: USA: North Carolina... | reverse complement strand
CAATACAAAATCAACGCCGTTAATTCCTTCTCTAAACATGTGATTGATGGCATTACCTCCACCTCCACCTACGCCTATAACTTTAATGACGTTGCTTTCGTGTTTTGGTAAATCAAAATTGAGATTACTGAATCCTTCTTCCATAAATGATTATTCTTTGGGGTGGGTGTATTTATTCTTCTACTTCGGTTATAAATTTTTCAATACCCTTGGATATACTTGTCCAAAGTTTGATTTTTTTGGTATTTGCTTTTTTCGACTCTTCCGCTTCTTCAGGCTCTTCTACATCAGTCGTTTTTAATTCTATTGCTTGCATAAGCAGACCCACAGAGGTTGCGTATAATGGGCTCGCTATTTTTGGATCAGAATTACCGGCCAGGTGCTCGTTCGGATATCCGATACGCGTATCCATTCCGGTGATGAATTCAACCAATTGCTTTAAGTGCTTTAGCTGGCTTCCTCCACCAGTCAGTACAATTCCAGCGATGAGTTTCTTCTTCTGATCGTCATGACCGTAATTTTTTATTTCTCCGTACACCTGGTTCATGATTTCCACCACGCGTGCATGTATGATCTTAGAGAGGTTTTTGAGTGTAATTTCTTTGGGGTCTCTACCTCTTAGTCCAGGAATTGAAACCACCTCGTTATCTCTGTTTTCTCCTGGCCAAGCAGACCCAAATTTCACTTTTAAAAGCTCGGCTTGTCTTTCAATAATTGAACAGCCTTCTTTGATGTCTTCTGTAATGACATTACCTCCAAAAGGAATAACAGCAGTATGACGAATGATACCGTCTTTAAAAATGGCAAGGTCTGTAGTTCCACCTCCTATATCGATAAGGGCTACACCTGCTTCTTTTTCTTCAATACTCAGCACAGCCTCTGAAGATGCGATAGGCTCTAAAGAAATAGAAGCCATATTTAAATTGGCATCGCGAATACATCTACTGATGTTTTTGATGGATGCAATTTCACCTACAACCACATGGAAATTCGCCTCGAGTCTCGATCCGTACATGCCCACCGGTTCAGTAATTTCAGATTGTGTATCCACTTTGTAGTCCTGAGGAATCACGTGAATGATTTCTTCACCGGGCAACATGTGTAAATTCTTTACCTGACCCTTTAGTCGCTCTATATCTTCGTCTGAGATGACTTGTTCTATGCGTTCACGTGTGATGTAATCTGAATGGTGAAGGCTCTTAATGTGCTGACCTGCTATTCCCGCAACCACATTGCTGATCTTCAGACCTGAATCAATTTCAGCTTCTTCAACAGCCCTGCGGATAGAATCGATGGTCTGTGTGATGTTGTTCACCACACCTCGTTTTACACCGAGAGACTGTGATTTACCTACACCAATGACTTGAATCTTTCCGTATTCATTTTTACATCCAATGATGGCAACGATTTTGGTTGTTCCAATATCTAAACCTACTGCGTATTCTTTTTTTTCCATACTACTTAAATTCTTTTAGTACAAACCACTTGATTGTCAAAGGCTAAATTGATGCGACTGAAATCATCTAAGATGGCATCGCGTTTGGCTTTGGCAAAAAAAGCTTTGAAATTGTTGAGTTTTTGGTTGATATTCGAATTATTACCTAGTTCTATAATTAGATTGGAATTGCGGAGCTCGAGCTCGTAAAACCCATCTTCTCGTTTTTTCAAAAGTTTGATTTTAGGAGCAAAAAACCCATCGTCTTGAATGGACTTTAACAAATCCATCAATTCGACATAATTGTCCGCGCCGAATTTACCAACAATGACAGGTAAGTTATTCAGATCAGCTTTCACCGCTATACTTTTAAAATCATTTTTTTCAATTCTTACGCCCGATTCGTCCAAATAAAACTCTTCGTCAGATTGCACTAGAGCCACAGGGAATCTTTGCTTTACCTCCGTAACCAGCTTACCGTCAATTGTTTTATAAACTTGGGCATTTGAGATGAGTGTATGTGTTAACAACACCTCTTCTAACAATCTCAAATCTACCTTAAGTTTATTGTCATTTTTCGAATGATCTAGTTTTTGTATTAACAATTTATCAACGATATCTTTACTTAGGGTGCTGACAGAATCGACTAAAATAACTTCTGTTTTGTAGGAGCGCTGGTCGTGCCTGATTTGAGCAAAACCAAACACAAAAAACACCACTCCTAAAAGCAATGTTCCTTTAATTGTTACACCAATACGGTTTGACATAATTTTTCTTTTAAGGGTTCAATTAATTCTGAAATATCTCCAGCCCCCATGGTGATCAACAATTCTAACTCTTGTGTCGGGAGCACATCCAAAACTTCTGTTTTGGAAATTACCCTGCTGGGTTTATTTAATTTTTTAACTAATAAATCTGAACTGACACCATCTAAAGGCTCTTCTCGAGCCGCGTAAATAGGAAGTAGGTATACCGCATCAAAAAGCGATAAAGCCTGGCTGAATTCGTTCATAAAATCAGCGGTTCTCGAATACAAATGCGGCTGAAATAATAGGGTCTTTTTACGATTGGGAAAAAAGGCGCAAAGGGTCTGATGCACAGCCTCAATTGCGGTAGGATGATGACCGTAATCATCGATAAAAATCAATGGCTCAGATTGAATAATCATATCAAACCTTCTGCGAACGCCTTGAAATGATTTGATATGTGGTATAATTTTTTCAAAAGGTAAAACTTGATGAGCAAGGGCAATTGCCGCCACCGTATTTTCAATATTGTGACGGCCTGGTTTGCTAAATTCAACTTTTAAAGACTGGTTTTGATTTACCAGCAACTCAAATGAAAATTCTTCTGGAGTAATACTTATATCGCCAATATGAAAATCAGCATCGACACTCCATCCATAACGCAATGCTCCAAAAGGAACATCATCACAAACAATCTTATAGGCTTCTACAGCTTCATAAAATTTTTTGTAATGGGCAATTAGATCTTCGTGGTCAGAATAACAATCCAAATGATCTGCGTCTACTGAGGTAATCGCTGCAGCATATGGTTTTAAATGTAAAAATGACTTGTCGTACTCGTCTGCTTCTACAATAGTATAGTCATTTCCAGCCTGATAAAAATTACTTTTTAAATCATGACTGTAACCTCCTATAAATGCTGTAAAAGAAAGCTTGTTCGCTGCGAAAATATGACTGAGAAGTGCCGTAGTCGTTGTTTTTCCATGTGTTCCCGCAATGGCAAAACACTTAGTGTTATTCACGAGTTGAGCCAAAAAGACAGCTCGTTTAGCGGTATTTAATCCCTTTTCTTTTGCTTTTTTAAGCAGCGGATGTTCGTTTCCTATGGCAGCCGAGTAGACCACATAAGTGTTTGCCTTTAATTGCTCAATTTCTGAGACACAATTCAAATCGTAGTAAATCTTTACGCCTTCAGCTTCGAGGTCAATACATTCTTCATTTCTCGTTTTATCATATCCACTAATAAGCACATTGTTTTTCAGGCAATATCTAGCAAGCGAGGACATCCCACTACCCCCGATACCTATAAAGAAAACAGTCGATATGTCTAAAGAACTACTCAAATCAAATCGATTATCTGATCAACAATATTTTTTGTGGCTTCTGGCTTAGCTATATTTTTGAGATTTGCGGCCATTTGACTTTTTTCATCTTTGACATGCGCAATCAGCAATTCAATTTTGGCTGAAGAATCCTTATTAAATTCGGACTCTTTCAGCATGAGCGCTGCATTTTGTTGAACCACAGCTTCTGCGTTTTTGGTCTGGTGATCTTCAGCAACATTTGGAGACGGAATGAATAAAGTAGGTTTTCCGATAATGCTCAATTCAGATATTGCTCCTGCTCCTGCTCTACTAATGAATCCATCAGCACAAGCAAACAACAAATCCATCCTACTTATAAAATCCAGAACTTTTACCGTAGCTGACGTTTGTGACTTATACTTCTGAATGTAACGCGATCCGCACTGCCATATCAATTGAATATTTTGAGCTTCAAATTCAGTCTTGTAGGTCTCCAGCCATTCATTCATACGCTGAGCACCTAAAGAACCTCCAAGCATTGCAATAATTGGATAGCTGGGGTTCAAACCAAAAAAACTACAGGCCTCAGCTTTAGAGCTCCCAGCACTGATTAAGGTGCTCCTCACTGGATTTCCTGTCAATTGCACCGAAGTGTTTCCAAAGAATCGCTGCATATCATCGTAGGCTACAAAAATGGCTTTGGCCTTTGAAGCCAACCATTTATTGGTAATCCCAGGAAAAGCGTTTTGCTCTTGAAGCACATAGGGGATGTGTAATTTTGAAGCGGTCAACAATAAGGGACCACTAGCAAAACCACCTGTGCCAATGGCTATAGTGGGTTTAAATTTTTTAAGAATCAAATAAGACTTCAAAACCGAAAACACAAGCTTAAATGGAAAGCTGAGATTCTTAAAGCTCAACTTGCGTTGTAAGCCACTTATCCACAACCCTTTAATGCTATATCCAGCCTCAGGAACACGTTGCATTTCCATTCGATCTTTCGCGCCTACAAAAAGGAATTCTGCATTTGGAAAGCGCTTTTTTAACTCATCAGCAATGGCTATGGCAGGATAAATATGACCTCCTGTTCCACCTCCAGATATGATGAATCTATGCGTCTTCACACGAATTTAATTTTTGATAATTCTTGCTTAGTGATCTTCGCCTTCTTTGTTTTCATACGGTCTCGACTCATTCCGATTACCAAACCGATTGAAACGCAATTCACTAAGGTTCCCGTTCCTCCATCAGAGATAAAAGGGAGGGGTTGCCCTGTAACTGGAAGTAGCCCTGTAGCTACCCCCATATTGAGCATAGCCTGTAATACTATAGGAATACCTAAGCCCACAATTAAGAGTTGCTTATAGATGGTTTTCGCTTGAAAACAATTCACAAAAATCAAATAACCTAAATAGAGATATGCGAAGAGAATTAAGATTCCCCCCAATAAAATTCCAAACTCTTCTACAAGTATGGCGTAGGCAAAATCAGAAGTTCCCTGAGAAATTTTGTTTTTCACCAAACTGTTTCCTGGACCTTTTCCAAGGATTCCACCTCGAGCTACAGCCAATTTGGAAAGACTGATTTGATGCGTGGCATCTTTTGAGGCTGATTCTGGATTTAAATAGGTTTCAATTCGATTCTTCCAAGTTACGGCTCTATCGGTAGGTAAAATATCCGGAGCGGTCATCAGTACAAACAAAAATCCTCCCATTAAAACTGCGAAAATCGAAACAATACGCATGTAGTGTTTAAAGGGGTATCCTCCAATGAACAACAGAATAAAACTCAGCAATACAAACAATATTGCTGTGGATAAATTTTGCAATCCTATGAGAACGGTAATGATGACAATATAAGACCACAAGGCCCTTACACTCTCGTAAAACTCCAAGGGTTTATCGTAGTATTTAGCGCAATAGGTACTGATGTAAAACATCATAATCGGTATGGCTAAAGTCGAAGGCTGAAAACTAAAACCAAATAAAACCAACCATCGTTTTGCAGCATAACCGTTGTCTTGTACCAAGACTAATCCCAGAAGGACAATCATAATCTGCAATGCAAATCGCAAAAACGACAATCGCATGAGCTTTTTAATATTGATCAGATGAGCCGCATACATCACAAGAATTCCCCCTAAAAAAATGCGGAGGTTTTTCATGATGAGCATTTTTATTTGAATTCCGTTATCACTAAGAGTATGCTCTGTACCTGCGCTATAGGCTAAAAAGAAGGAATACATGAACAGTACAAAAACAACGAACCAAATTCGCTTATCTCCAGTAATCAGTTTTGACATTGTTTTCATAGGGCTAATCGGTTGACTTGGGCTTTAAATTGATCTCCACGATCCTCGTAATTTTTAAACAAATCAAAACTTGCACATGCAGGAGAAAGTAATACTGTATCACCTGCACTAGACAATTCATAGGCCTTTCCAACAGCCTCAGTCATACTCTCTGAGGTCACCATAACATCGATTACATTTGAAAAAGCGTCAAAGAGTTTTTCATTGTCCTTTCCGAGGCATATAATGGCTTTTACTTTTTCACGAACTAGTGGTAAAAGGGCTTTGTAATCATTGCCTTTATCTACACCACCTGCGATCCACACCACTGGTTTTTGAACGGTTTGAAGTGCGTAATAGGCAGAATTCACATTTGTCGCCTTTGAATCATTGATATAGACCACACCTTCAATGCGCTTAACCATTTCTAGACGGTGTTCTACCGCGGTAAATGTGGTGATACTCTGTTTTATTTTTTGGCTTTTTAAGTGGGTAGCCATACTAGCCAGACCAGCTGCCATAGTGTTTTGAATATTGTGATTTCCCTTTATAGGCAACTCTTCTTCTGAGATAAGCATTTCTTTTTCCTTGTACTTAAATTGCAACTCGGCATTGCCGTATGAGGCCCCTGATAGAGCAGGAATACTACCCATTCCAAATGGCAAGAGTTGCGCCTTTGAAGTCTTTGATGTGATCAAATCTTTGATGTGTTCGTCTTCTGCATTGTAGATCAAAACGTCATCTTGGTTTTGCTGGGCTGTGATTCGAAATTTTGACTTCTTGTAATTTTCAAATTTGTTTTGATAGCGGTCCAAGTGATCTGGCGTGATATTGGTCAACACCGCTATTTGAGGTTTAAAGAATTTGCAATAATCCAATTGAAAACTACTGACTTCAACTACCGCATAATCGAATGCTGTCTCAGCAACAGCACGGGCATAGCTGTGACCAATATTACCGACGAGCACAGATTTGATTCCCGAGCTTTTAAGGATATGGTGAATTAGAGTGGATGTGGTTGTCTTTCCGTTGCTTCCTGTGACAGCAATCACTGGCGCCTTAGAATGTAAAAAAGCAAATTCTACCTCATCGATGATTTCAATCCCGAGGTGCTTTATGCGCTTGATGATAAAGCTTTCATCAGGAATCCCTGGGCTCTTTATGACCAAGTCGGCATCCAAAATACGCGACTCAGAATGCGTGTTCATCTCGAATTCAATTCCTTGCTCTTCTAGAATTGTTCTGTATTTTAAAGGGATGGTTGAGTAATCAGAAACAAAGATTTCAAAATCTAATTTTTGAGCGAGCAAAGCCGCACCTGTACCACTCTCACCTCCACCTAATACTACTATTTTCTTCTTTCCTAATTCCATCGAATTACCTCACTTTTAATGTTACAATAGTTAAAACCGCGAGAATGACCCCAACGATTAAAAACCGATTTACAATTTTGCTTTCGTGCATTCCAATTTTTTGATAATGGTGATGAAGAGGAGCCATTAAAAAGACTCTCTTACCTTCACCGTATTTCTTTTTGGTTCTTTTGAAATAAACCACTTGAATCATCACAGATAGGGTCTCTGCGAAAAAGATTCCACACAAAAGAGGAATCAATAATTCCTTGCGGACGATAAGGGCGATAACCGCAATCAATCCACCTATGGTCAAGCTTCCCGTATCTCCCATAAAGACCTGAGCGGGATAGGTATTATACCACATAAAACCAATGAGTGCACCAACGAAGGCACCACAGAAAATAACAAGCTCACCTACTCTAGGGATATATATGATGTTCAGGTAATCAGAGAAAAGAATATTTCCAGAAACCCAAGCGAATATCATCAACACCAATACGATGATGGCTGAAGAACCCGCTGCTAAACCATCAATTCCATCGGTAAGATTAGCCCCATTCGATACCGCAGTGACTATAAAAATGACAATGGGAATGAAAATGAGCCAAGCGTAATCGGCCCAGTTATCATTTAATGCTGTGATGATATCCGAGTAATCGAATTCATTGCCTTTAAAAAATGGTATGTTGGTCTGTAAACTTTTTACCTCCTCAACTTTAGAAAACTCAATATCGGTCTGGGCAGCATCTTTTTGCTTAATCGTAATTTCTGGATGCGTGTACAAGACGACACCTACGATGAGTCCTAAGGTGCTTTGACCGATAAGTTTAAATCTTGATTTTAGGCCCTCTTTATCCTTGCGAAATACCTTGATATAGTCATCAATAAATCCGATGGCACCCATCCAAACTGTTGAAACGATGAGTAATTGGATATATACATTACTGATATCGGCGAACAAAAGAACAGGAGTGAGTAAGGCCAAAATAATAATTAGACCTCCCATGGTCGGCGTTCCTGCCTTCTCCGACTGACCTTCTAAACCGAGATCACGTATCTCTTCACCAATCTGTTTTTTTCGAATAAAGGCGATGATTCTTTTACCCATAACCATGGCGATAAAAAGACTCATTAGCGTGGCCAAAGATGCCCTAAACGACAAGTACTGAAAGACTGAAGCTCCGGTAAGCTGGTATTGTTTTTCTAAAAAGTCAAATAAGTAATAGAGCATTTAATTCAGTTTTGCAAATTCGTTTTTGGTTATTTCTAAGTCGTCAAAATGTTGTTTCTCGCCTTTAATTTCTTGATAGGTCTCATGACCTTTTCCAGCAATCAAAATGACATCTCCTGGCTGGGCGATTTTAACTGCTTTTTGTATGGCTTCTTTACGGTCAATGACCACATCATATTTGTGTCGATCCACTGCGCGAACTCCACTAATAATTTGTGTTATTATTTGCTCTGGATCTTCATCTCTGGGATTATCCGAGGTAAAAAACACCTCGTCACTTAAAGTCGCTGCGATTTTTCCCATTAGAGGTCTTTTACTTTGATCTCTATTTCCTCCACAGCCCATCAATGTTATCAGACGATTGTCTGAGGTTTTTAATGTGTTGATTGTATTTAAGACATTTTCGATAGCGTCTGGAGTATGCGCATAATCAATTACCGCTTTGATTCCATTGCTAGAACTGATGAATTCAAATCTTCCTTTAACTGGTTCTAATAAACTGAGTTCTTTGAGCACTTCTTCTTTATCAGCACCTAAAGCGGTAGCTACACCGTAGACTGCAGCGATATTGTAGACGTTAAATTCTCCAACTAACTTGATCCAAATCTCTTGGGTTTCAATTCTCAATAAGGTTCCTGAAAATTGTTGTTCAAGGATATTAGCTTTTACGTCAGCGTGATTTTTTAAACCATAGGTAAGCTTATTCGCCTTGCAATTTTGCAACATAAACAAGCCATTTTTGTCATCGAGATTCGTAAGTGCAAAAGCATTAGCACCTAATTGATCAAAGAGCATTTTTTTGGCATCTCTATATTGAGCGAATGTTTGGTGATAATCGAGGTGATCCTGAGTCAAGTTGGTAAAGACAGCGGCATCCACATCGATTCCCGATAATCGAAACTGATGAATTCCATGTGAACTCGCTTCCATAAAACAAAAAGCAACTCCTTTCGACTTCATTTGATGAAAAACCTTGTGTAACTGCATGGCGTCTGGAGTGGTGTGACTGGTCTTTAATACCTCGTTACCCACTCTTATATCAATGGTTGAAACCAATCCACAGCTGTGACCCAACTTTTGAAAAAGGGCAAATAGCATAGAACTGACGCTGGTTTTTCCGTTAGTTCCAGTTACAGCAATTACCTTAAAGGAGGCTGAAGGATTATCATAATAGTTTGAAGCGATAATTCCATAGGCTTTTCTGCTATTATCTACACGAATAAAAGTGACCTTAGACTTCTCTGCTAGGTCGCTCGGAATACGCTCGCAAACTACGGCTCTAGCTCCATTTTTTATTGCCTTTTCAATAAATTCATGACCGTCGATTGCCACTCCACTGATGGCCACAAATAAATCTTGCTCTTCAACAATTCGTGAGTCAGAAGTAACTTGATTGATCTGAATTGCAGTGCTTCCTTGAACAGCATCGATAGCGACCCCATAAAGCAACTCTTTTAACTCTTTCATGATAGGATCAATTCGAGATTATCAATTTGAGTAATAGGAGTTCCGGCCTTTTCAGATTGTTGGGTAACAATGCCCTCCCCTTTAATCTGAAATTCAACATCTAAATTCTTTAGAATCGCTCTTACATCATCCTTTTGCATTCCTAGAAAATTCGGTAACTCGAGCTGGTCAGTATTTGTCGGACCTAGTACATCTTCTATTTGAGCTATAGAAATCTCAGAGATATATGGCGTTTCTGTCAATACGTTTTGGGCGATGGATTTAAACACCGGCCCAGCAACATCTGCACCATATATCTGCCGAGATTTGTCAGGTTTATCTATAACTACAATACATGAATATTTAGGATTTTGCGCAGGAAAATATCCTGCAAAAGAGGAGACGTAATTCAACTCGTCCTCAACACTGTAATTTATTTGTGAGGTTCCGGTTTTACCGGCAAAAGTCAATTGACTCTCTTTTAATTTACTCGCTGTTCCATAGGTTTTTTCAACCACATCTCTCAATAATTGCTGCGCAATTTGGATTGATTTTTTTGAGGCTATGGATGGATGGATTACTACTTTATCAAATCGCTTAACAACCTGTCCCGCTTTTTGTACCGCCTCAGCAAATAAGGGACGTACTAATTCTCCGTCATTAGCTACCGCATTGTAATACGAAAGCATCTGCAATGGTGTTAGTTGTACCTCGTAACCAAAGGACATCCATGGCAAGGATAAACCAGACCATCCTGCATCTCCAGGATAACGAATGATAGGTTGGGTTTCTCCTTGAATGTCAATTCCAAGTTTTTGGTTCATTTGCATACTGTAGAGTCGATTCACAAATTGTTCAGGTCGACTTTTATATCCTTGATGAATCATCTCGGCAAATGCAGTATTTGATGAAACTGCGAAAGCTTTGGCCAAACTTATAGGGCCATAGCCGCCGAGTTTTGAATCTTTGACATGCTTGCCATAAACGGTGTATTTTCCATATGGTGCATGGAAAATCTTTGAAGTGTCAGCCACCTTATCCTCTAGTGCTGCGAGCAAGCTGATTAGCTTAAAAGTAGAACCGGGTTCATATCTCGAATTAATGGCATAATTAAAGTCTTCTTTATAACTGCCATCTTCTTGCAAATTGAGGTTCGACATCGCTCGAATTGCACCTGTTTTTACTTCCATAACTATGGCAACTCCGCGCTCAGCTTGATGTTTTTCTAAGGCTTCTACTAGCGCCTGATGAGTAGCATCTTGAATATTGCTATTTACTGTGCTGATTAAATCAAGACCATCAGTAGCATTTGTAATCACCTCTACCGTTTTTGTAATATTGGTTTTTAGGTTATGTACGCGTTTAGATCCGTCTTTTCCCGCTAAAATATCGTGATGAAAAGCGTCTTCTATACCTACCATATACTCCTCTTTTTCGCGAACTTCATAGCGTCCAATAAGACGGCGTGCCATTTGACCGAAGGGATATACACGATGCGTTTCACGCTTCCAAATGAATCCTCCAACCAGACGTTCTAAATTGAAGAGTGGAAAGTTTTGAACACGCTTAAATTCGGCATGTGATACATTTTGAGCAATTGCAATGTGCTGATCTCCATTTTTTCGAGCCCGCTCGATTTTAGCGAGCCACTGCCCTTTGGTGGAGTTTGAAATCCGCGACAATGAATCAGCTAAGGCGTATTTGTGACGATTAAAAAGTGCTTCTTTTGCTACCTGTGGATCGAAAGACATATTGTAATTAGATACACTGACTGCAAGCAGAGCCCCGTCTTGGGTGAATACACGACCCCTTCTCGCTTTGATATCCTGCGTTTTTACTGGAGTAAATCTCGCTGTTCTTTCGAGCTCACCCGTTTCTACAAATTGATAACTGACCAATTTGAAAACGATAGCAAGACCAAAACAAAGCAATACCGCAACGAATGCAAGGAGTTTTAAACTTATATTTCTTTCTGAGGCTTTCATCTGTTTACAACCACAATTTTTTCAATAGGTTTTTCAATAGGTTTCAATCCGAAAGGCTCAAGCTCATTTTCGAGCTGAGAAGAGAGCCTGCTTTTTTGCACTTCTTGTTTTAAATCGATATAATCACTTTGCAACACATTAATTTCATCGTTGAGTTGCTTTATTTTAAAGGCCTTAAAATCACTTTGATTAGAGAGGGTGATTCCGATAAAGCCAATGGCAATTAAAAAACCGAAGATTTGGATGGTCGCTTTGGAATTCGTGCCAAAGAACACTCTCAAGGTTAGGATGTCTATTATTTTTGCCTTCATTATACTTTTTCTGCGATTCGCATTTTAGCACTGCGTGCACGGTTGTTTTGTTCTAATTCAGAAGAAGTCGGTCTGAGCATTCTTCCTATTCTTTTAAAATAGAGGTCTGGATTTCCGTAAAAGTCTTTGCGAATTTGACCGTCGATGTGCCCAGATCGGATAAATCTTTTTACCAAGCGGTCTTCTAAAGAATGATATGAAATGACCACTAAACGACCTTTAGTATCAATAAGGTTGTTCAATTGAAGTAAGAAGGATTCCAAGGATGCCAATTCTTGATTGACCTCTACTCGGATACCTTGAAATAACTGTGCGAGTAACTTGTTCTTTTTAGATTCAGGTGTCAGATGCGCCACTGCATCAATAAGTTCAAAGGTCGTATTGATTTCGGCTTTTTTGCGTCTTGAAATAATAGCCTCGGCCCACTGAGGTGCATTACTGAGCTCTGCATAGACATAGAGCAATTTCGTAAGTGCTTCAGCCGAATATGAATTTACTACTTGATGCGCTGTCAGTTCTGAAGTCTGATCCATTCGCATATCTAAAGGCGCGTCAAAGCGAATTGAAAAACCTCTCGTGCCAAAATCAAATTGATGAGAAGAAACCCCAAGATCAGCCAATACACCATCTACTTTATCTACACCATATAACTTTAAAAAATTAGTTGCAAAGGCGAAATTGGATGCGATAAACGTCAATCGAGGATCATCTATTACATTGTTTTGAGCATCAATATCCTGATCAAAAACAAAAAGCCGTCCCTCTTCATTGAGGTGTTTTAAAATTTCTCGAGAATGACCGCCACCTCCAAAGGTAGCATCCACATACACACCCGAAGCTTTAATGGCCAAACCCTCAATGGATTCTTTAAGCATAACAGGTATGTGGTAAGTGTTAATCGTCATCTGAGAAAATATCTTCTGCCAAGTCGGCGTAGTTGTTTTGGCCTTGTTCTAGAACCTCTTCATACATCTCTTTATCCCAAATTTCAATGCGATCGATAACGGCACTTAGAACGACTTCTTTTTTAAGACCCGCAAAAGCCACTAGAGATTTAGGGATTTGCATTCGGCCGTGTTCTTCAATTTGTAAAGGCTGTGTGCCAGCGAGAAAGTTTCGTAAAAAGGTGTCATAGGATCTTGAAAACCTATTTTTCTTTAAAATCTTTTCCATCAACTCGTCATAAGCTTCCTTAGGATAGAGTTCTAAACAATTTTGAAAAACAGATCGCTTGATCACAAATCCTTTTTCAAGGATGGGCAATAGCTGGGACTTGAGTGAAACAGGTAGTGTCACTCTTCCTTTGGCATCAGCCTTACAGTCGTATTGTCCAATAATGTGAAGCATTTATTCAGTCTCGTTCTATCCATCCAAATATAATTCATTTATGTACACATTTTTACACTTTTTTACACTTTTATCCACAATATGATGTTTTTTTGAATTTTGATTAAAAAAAATTTAATTAGAACGAATTACCTATATTTGAAATTCCTCAAATGAAGACTATGACCACAGAAGGGCTAATCAAGAAAGAAGGGCAGTTTCAGTACCTAGAAGTTGGCGAAGGAACGCCAATTGTTGTTCTTCACGGATTGATGGGAGGATTGAGCAATTTTGAGGCTGTAGTGGATTTTTTTCCGAGCCAAAATTATAAGGTAGTCATTCCAGAACTACCTATCTATGATATGCCACTTACCAAAACAACGGTAAAGGAGTTTGCACTCTATCTCAAATCATTTTTAGAATTCAAGAAATTTGATTCTGTTATTTTATTGGGTAATTCCCTTGGAGGACATATTGGCCTTCTACATACCAAACTCAATCCAGATCCTGTAAAAGCGCTTGTGATTACTGGCAGCTCTGGGCTTTATGAAAACAGTATGGGTGATGGCTATCCCAAAAGAGGAGACTACAACTTTATCAAGGCAAAAGCTGAGGAAGTTTTTTACGATCCTAAGGTAGCCACTAAAGAAATCGTTGATGAAGTCTTCGCTACGGTGAATGATAGAATGAAATTGGTTAAGACCTTGGCCATTGCCAAGAGTGCAATCCGCCACAATATGGCAAAAGACCTGCCAAATATTAAAACACCTACCTGTATTATTTGGGGTAAGAATGATATTGTCACTCCCCCTAAGGTAGCCGACGAATTCAATGAACTTCTTCCGAACTCTGACTTGTTTTGGGTAGAAAAATGTGGACATGCACCTATGATGGAGCATCCTCAGTTATTCAATGAAATTCTCTTTGACTGGCTGAACTCTAGAAACATCTAAGAATTCCCGTGAAAATCAATTCTGCAAAATTTGTGATGAGCAATAGTCAGGTCGACCAGTGCCCTAAAAACGCATTGCCTGAATACGCTTTTATAGGAAGATCAAATGTGGGTAAGTCCTCTTTGATCAATATGATTGCCAATCAAAAAAATCTTGCAAAAACTTCTGGTAGACCCGGTAAGACCCAGCTGATCAATCACTTTTTAATCAACGAGAATTGGTTTTTAGTAGATCTTCCGGGCTATGGTTACGCTAAGGCATCCAAATCAAATCGCAGGGAATTTGCCAAACTGATCAAAGCTTATTTTATCAAGAGAACCCAGCTCATATGCGCCTTTGTACTCATAGATATAAGACATAATGCGCAAAAGATCGATTTAGAATTTATGGCCTGGCTCAATGAATTAGGTGTTGCCTTTTATATCGTCTTTACCAAGTCAGATAAATTGAAAAGCGATCAAATTCAGGCTGCCGTAGATCAGTACAACAAAGAACTTGAAGATCACGGTTGGTTGGAATGCCCAAAATCTTTTATTACCTCATCTACCAAGTACTTAGGAAAAGAAGAGCTCTTAAATGAAATCGAACGATTGAACCAAGAGGTATTCAAGTCTCAATAGAAACCCTATTGATTTAAGTTTAGTTTTTCTGCGAAATAGGCGCAAAAATCTTTCATTGTTTCAGTCATTTTTTCATCCTGTGTAGCCCTGAAGTACGTGTCACTCATACTGACCAAGGTTTGATGAAAAAATACTTTCATTTGATCTACAGGCATATCCTTTGTCCATAAATCAATTCTCAAAGATTCTTGAGCATTGTGATCCCAAACAGATAACATCATTGCCTTAGCAGACTGATCGGTTACCCCCCCATCTTCAGCAGACCAATTCAGCGCTTCTGGAACTTTGTTCTCATCTAATCCTACTTCTACTGAAATTTTTGATTTGTGTTGTACTGCCATGCTTTTATCTTTTGGGTTTGTAATTTGATTGTTTGAGAAGTGTTATTGCATCGAGGGCGATGAGCTCATTTATGCCGGTGTTTTTGTACTTATCCATATACTGCTGCACAATTCGGTAACCGATGAATCTACCGATTCTCGAAGGGGATTCCAGATCTATTTGAAGGCCAAACTTAGAAAATGGACCTAAATCTAAAAATCGCTTTTCCAATTCTTTATCTGTACTGTATATAAAGTCATTTTCTAAAAAATAACTCCAAACTTGTCTTTCATTGGCCTGACACCATTGGTATGCTTCTTCAGCATATCCCAGGTGTACCGCATTAGATGCGCCAGTGTTCAATAAAGACTTGATATAAGCCTCTTTTCCGTATTGTATCATTTTGTATAAGAACTGCCTGTTGCTCGTGAAAGGCAACTGAGATTTTACTAAAACAGCACTGATATCAGAAGCGAGATATCTTCGGTCCAAAAGTTCTCTTTGATATATGGGTATGCCTTCATAGAAATAGTGGTCTTTACCCAGATAAGAATCCAGACCTATAAAAAGCAAGCTGTCGGCATAGAGAACTCTGTTTTTGTAATCGACCTTTGATACGAGGGTTAATACTTTAGGAACGGGTGTTTTAAAGTGTTTTTCGAAATTGTTAAATACCTCAGCCAACTCGTATTTATAGGTCATGTCGCCATCGTAAATTTTAGCTACTTCTTGCTCAAGTTCTTTTTGGAGAGCGTCATTTTCAATCTTATCTAGCCAAACCTCATCTTCTACTTCAGCTGGAAACATAAAAGGAAAATCTTGTTTTATGTCGTTTAACTCATCTGCGGTAGTTTGTGCAAATAATGAATCAAAGCGAACGAGTTTAAGATTTGATAAATCCTTAGGATTCATCGCGTTATTATTATTTTCTTGACAACTTTGGGTTATCAGGATTGCGAAAACCACAAAACTTAAGTCTAAGTACTTCATTTTATTGGTGTTTACTTTTAATTGAGGCATGTCTCCTTTAATTTTACAAAGGTATTTCAAATGCTATGAAAACGACAGCGGTCTTCGAACATATTCAAAACTGGCTACAAGATTATTTAAGCAATGCAAAAGCCAAAGGCTTTGTAGTTGGAGTGTCTGGCGGTATAGACTCAGCATTGACCTCAACACTTTGCGCCCATACCAAAGCTCCTGTACTTTGTCTTGAAATGCCAATTCACCAAGGAGAAAATCAAGTCAGCCGCGCCAGCGAGCACATTGACTGGCTTCAAAGTAGGTTTCCAAATGTCTCGAGAATTGAAATTCAACTCACCGATTTGTACGATGAATTTATCGATCTGATTCCAGAGGCATCAGACAAGGATCGTCAAAACTTAGCACTGGCCAACACACGTGCGCGTTTCAGAATGTCTACCCTGTATTATTTTGCTGGTTTGAACAATTATCTTGTCGCAGGTACCGGAAATAAGGTAGAGGATTTTGGAGTCGGTTTTTACACCAAATACGGTGACGGC
>Ga0213867_1000549_pt1 | contig 16862 bp, 31 predicted proteins | sample PICome_12_FD_160120 | JGI IMG/M metagenome (GOLD analysis project Ga0213867, IMG submission 160120) | Coastal seawater microbial communities near Pivers Island, North Carolina, United States - PICO540 | ecosystem: Environmental > Aquatic > Marine > Coastal | place: USA: North Carolina... | reverse complement strand
TATTGGATTGTAGCAGGTAGTAGTAACAATCTTGCAAGTTATCAAACAGATGATAATGGCAATGGTGGCCAACACATAGCAAATTATATTACAGGCGACAGCAACGATGTAAATCATACACAACGTGGCGCAGGCGATCATGAAGGATATGTTGAAATAAACGGTGATAACAATGATGTTACACTATTACAGCGTGGCAACACAGATGATCAGTTTGCTGATATAGTTTTAGATGACGGACACACTGTAGATGTATTTCAAAGATATGGATCGCACACAACAAATATTGATTTAACAAATGCAGGCGGCGGCTACAATCTAGATTTAGATCAAACAGCAACTTCAAACAAAACTTACAACCTAACTGGTACATGTACCAATGCAAATGGTTGTGGTATAACAATTACACAAAATTAAAATAAATACAAATAGCAGGGATAGGGCTCCTGTAGAAAGAGGGCAAAGTTGATCGATCCGATTACCGCTGTTACTGCCGCCACCGCGGCATTCAACACAATCAAAAAAGGTTTTGCAGTAGGAAGAGATATTGAAAGTATGGCAGGCGACCTAGGCCGTTGGATGGGCGCCGTTAGTGATATTAAGAAAGCTGAAGAATACAGCAAGAAACCTCCTTTATTTAAAAAACTATTTGCGGCAGGTTCAGTAGAAGAAGAAGCAATGCAAGTCTTTATGGCTAAGAAAAAAGCCGAAGATATGAGATCAGAATTAAAACAAATTATTTGTATGACTCGTGGTCCTAGTGCATGGGAGGAACTTCTTAGAACTGAAGGAGACATTCGTAAGAAAAGACAAGCGGCAATATATGAACAACAAGAAAGACAACGTAGATTTTTTGAATGGACTGGTATTACAATTGGTATATTAGTTATATCAGGTATGTTGTTTGGACTTGTTTATTTTGTAGCGAAGGCGAGGGGAGTCTTGTAATTGTTACATAGATATAATGAATATGTATTTGTACACGATTACGGAACCGCGAAATTATATAAAGGCGACCATTTAATATTTAAAGGCAATGCTTGGTCGGGCATATTGCAGTTTTTAACAGAAACAAACAATGCACCAGAAGTGAGAGCAATGTTTCGTTCTCAATTAGAGCAAAGAGAAAAACCTAGACAAACAAATTCAGAAATGCTGAGTAAAAAGACATGATGATACATGCTTTTATACTAGTCGTCCTTATAGGTGCAGGCGAAGATGCAAAACAACAGCCTAATCCTATGTATTTTAGGAGTATAGATACTTGTCAGTACTATGCAAAACGCATACCACGACAGTACGGTAACTATGGATCAAAATATCTAGTTCCTGCAGAACACAGGATAACTGCATATTGTAAACCTGTGTATGTAAAAGACGGAGATTATGTTTATGATCATTGAACTAGCAATGGCAGGTATGCTACAGTGTTCTCTAGTAGACCAACGTTTTAAAAATGAAGATGTCTATTGTTTTTATCAATGCCAAGATTCTTCAAGAGAGTTTGCCAGCACACTTAAAAATTATCGTTGTCCTAAAACTTTATATGCAGATAGAGCCGCATTATTGTTTAAGGATAGAGACTGGAAAAATAACAAATGGACTGAAGATTCCATTCGTAAAATCTTAAAATAAAAACCCGATAAATACATGCATGAGTAAATGGATCACACATTGGGCTGTCGCATTCGTGACAGCATTTATAATGATAAGTCTGCACTATAATGATGGCTCTGTTGTGCAAACTGCCCGGCTCAAGGCTTTTGATCTATTACAAACAACTGATGAGCAAATAGTGTCCCAAGATATTGCAGTAGTCACCATCGACGAAACAGCCATTGAAAAGTATGGTCAGTGGCCTTGGAAGCGAGATGTTCTTGCAGATATAGTCTGGAAACTTCGAGAAGCAGGTGCTGGTATTATTGTAATACCTGTTCTAATGTCTGAGCCTGATAGGCTAGGAGGAGACTTAGAATTAGCCGAAGCACTTGCAGGCAATGGTGTAGTGATAGCACAAACTGGTACTACATCAGATGTGAGCCGTAACGCTGTACCGCGTGGCGTTGCGAAGATAGGTAACCCTTTGCCATTTTTGTTTGAATGGCCAGGTATGCTGGGACCTATACCAGTGCTAGGCGATAATGCCGACGGTGTTGGTGTGTTAAACACCTTTCCAGAAATCGACGGCGTAGTCAGACGTGTACCTCTTCTAATGAGAATAGGAGATGACACATATCCATCTATAGCAGTGGAAGTAATACGAGTTGCTACCGGCGCTCCATCTTATCAGATAAAGGCTAATCAAGGAGGCGTTGAAGCTGTAAGAGTTCCGGGTTATCCAATAGTTAAGACTGATCCAAACGGCCAAATATGGTTGCGTTGGAACAAACAATTTACAACTATTAGTGTTGCGGCAGATGACTTTAGCATCGTAGAAGGCAAGACAGTTATTATAGGCTCAACAGCAGAAGGCATTGGAGGCATAATTGCTAGTCCAACCGGACCGCAATACAATTATATGCCAGCGGCAGTTACACTACAAACAGTAATAGACGGAGACCAAATAGAACGTCCTTACTGGGCACTACTAGCAGAATTGATCACGACAGCAGTCTTGGGCATAGCTCTTGTGTTGCTCGGACGATTTGCACCTTATTGGTTAGCCGGTGCAAGTATAATTGTATTTGCGGGAGGACTTGTTTACGGAGCGTATTACGCTTGGACAAATTATCTTTATTTGCTTGATATTACTATGCCACTGGCAACAGTATTACTTGTAGGATTACATGCAGTATTCAACAGATTTGTAAGTGAGTATTTTCAGAAGCAAGCAATCAAAAAACAATTTGCAGGTTATGCATCACCAACAGTGGTACGTATGCTACAAGAAAATCCTGCACTAATAAAAGAAGGTATGAAAAAAGAAGTTAGTATTTGTTTTTCAGACCTTAGAGGATTTACACCTTTAGGCGAATCATTTGGCGATGACGTAAAAGGTTTAACTAAAATAATGAATGGATATATGGACGCTATTACGCAACCTATACTTGATAGTGATGGAATGGTTATTAAGTATATTGGTGACGCTAGTATGCACGTTCACAATGCACCAATAGATGATCCAGAACATCCTAAATCAGCAGTTCAATGTGGACTTAATATGTTAAAAGCAGTGGAGAAGTTTAATGATAAAATTACTTCAGAAGGTAGACCTCCGGTGGGTATGGGTGCCGGTATTAATACTGGGCTTGGCTATCTTGGCGAAATGGGATCAACAGCCAGACATAGTTATGATGTTCTCGGGGATTCTGTAAGCACAGCCGCACGTATAGAAAGTAAATGTAAAGAGTATGGTTGTGTATTACTTATTGGTGATGCAACTTATCAACAAACTAAAGACGATTTCTTTTACTTAAAGATAGATGATCTTGCTGTAAAAGGTAAAACAGTTGGCATAGGTATTTGGACAGTTTTAGATGATCCTAAGCCTGCTTGGCGTACAACAAAACGTTATCATGAAGACATGCATATAGCATACAAAGAACAAAGATTTGATGATGCAATAGAATTATGTAAAAAAATCTATCCACACTTTGATGGAAAGATGGAAGGTTATTATGATATGTGGATTGAACGTTGTGAGTATATGAAAACACAAGACTTACCAAAAGATTGGAACGGAGTATTTATTGCGACGACTAAATGAAGATGATTTAACATATGGCTTAGAAGAAAGAGTTACAAGCCTAAAAGCACGTATCAAAGAAATGAAAATTAAAATAGGTGAATTAGATCCTAGTGGTCGAAAAGAACCTAAATTAGATTTCAATAAATCTCCTGCTCCTGAAAAATCAGACTTGATGGACCTAAAAGCAAAACTAATGGGACGTAAGTGATTTTCTATATTGTTCCCAATAAGCCATACGTTCATTAAAACTTAATCTTTTTTCTTCATGTTCTTTTAATTTTTCAACGTAGTGCTTGATGTCTACAATCGGGGCATTGGCATCTGAAACATACATCATTCACACACTCCTTGCAATCACTGTCTCTGTGGCAATCATGTCCACACGTTTCACACTTAGGTTTTGGAGGACTTTCCTTTTGAATCTTGTGTCTCCTTTAGTGTAATTTCTATTTCATCAGCATCAAGGTCAAGTTTTTTGCCAGTAACCTTTTCATACTGTTCTTTGAATTCTAATATCATATTAATTTTTTGATTTAATCTTATCATGTCATTATCTAACATGCGTATGCGATCTATTAGTGCTACTAGGGTAGAGCTTGCTTCTCCTAGTACAGGTTTAATTTCTGTTGTGACCCACTTCCAAACATAGTAAACAAAATATCCAAGACCCATTGCGGCAACAATAGGAAATCCAAAATCTTTAATTGCTGTTGCTAGTTCACTAGTCACGTCGGGCATCCTCTTTACCTTCGTTAGCCGCTATACGATCAATGTTAGGTTTTACATTCAATGCGTAGCTCATAAGTGTGTCAATTTTAATTAGATCGTTATTCATAGTTTGCACTCTGTTATTTAATGCACCTATCATGTTCATAAGACCTTGAACTGATCCTGTAACACTACTTAGTATAAATTTTAATGTGGTAAAGACAAAAAATCCTGCGGCAAGAGCTCCTGCTATCGGAAATCCTACTTCACCTACAAATGCTAAAAAGTCCATAATATATTTTGCCCTCAATAATATTTATCAATAAAAAAGGTTGACTTTACTATCTAAATACCGTATAATGAGTATAATACAACCTATAGGAGTAAACGTATGATTGAAGGTTTTAGACCGCCCTGTGTGGTATTTAGAACTAGAGTCCGTGATGAATCAATAGACGGACCAAATCCTTATCGTTGGCAAGACGTGACTAGCGATGAGATTTTAAAAGGTAAAAGAGTAGTGCTGTTTAGCCTACCAGGAGCATTTACACCAACATGCTCAACATATCAATTGCCTGGATTTGAAGAGAACTACGATAGGATTCGTAACATGGATGTTGACGAAGTCTATTGTATTTCTGTTAACGATGCATTTGTAATGAATGCATGGGCAAAATCACAGGATATACAAAATGTAAAAGTTATACCAGATGGTAGTGGTAACTTTACACGTTACATGGGTATGTTAATTGGTAAGAACCATTTAGGATTTGGAATGCGTAGTTGGAGATACATGTGTGTCATCAATGACGGCCAAATTGAAAAGTGGTGGCAGGAGCCAGGTATTAACAACAATGGTGAAGATGATGATCCTTATGAACAAACTACACCAGAAAATTGTTGTGCATATCTAGAGAGCAAATAATGTCTCACAAGTACTATGACTGGACAGGATTAATAGATGCAAAAGCTCGTAGCCGTATGGCCGACCAAGTTGCCCTAGGAATTAAAGCCGGAAAATTTTGGCATAATAGTCCTAAGTACCAGACAAACTGGAACGTTTTTAGTACACCGAGTCAGGACTATGTAAATCTTAAAATGAGCTTTATATGGTCCTGCTTCGATTATATTCAAAAAGAAGTAAAGATAAAAAATATTCAAAGTTGGAGTTTTATGACTAAACTGCCAGGTGAAGATAGAGATAAACTTTGGCATCATCATAATCATAACAGTGCAACAGAAACAATAAGTGGTGTGTACTATTTGCATCTACCAGAAGATGTAAAAGACTTTGAACAAGCAGGCACCGAGCTTGCACCAAACGGTGTTGATGGTGATGGAAAATATTTTGCAGAGTGGCGTACAGGACAGTGGATGATCTATCCGGGTAAAATATGGCATCGGCCAGGAGTATTACAATCAAATGAAGACCGCTTTATTGTAGCGGCCGATATGGAGTTCTAATGCAACATACAATACAACAACTTATGGACAAAGTAAGTGCTATGCACGGTTTAACTGTACAAGCACACAGAGAAAAATATGGAAAGGCAAAAGGCCAACCATATGATAAATTTAAAGTAACAATGCTAGTTGAACAGATACAAGCACTAGCAGGAGATATTTACAACGACAAGACACCTCACCCTAAACTAGCAGAGAAGGCAAAAAAAGACAATGACTGAATACACAAGCGAAGAAAACCAAGAACTTATTGAAACTATTAAAGGCCCTAGATTTTATCATGTACAATTTTGGGGCTATGGTGGTGAAGCAGAATACATTGAACTGACAAAAGATCAGTTTGATTTTTGGAATGCACACAATGAAGAACACGGTGACAGTGATGGTGTAAACTATTGTACTAATGCTGAGGACGGTGACTTTGACTTTGAAGAGATAGACGAACTACATGAGGACATGCAGTTCTTACTTAATAAAGAAGAAGGTTACAGTAGTGCATGGTATGAAGCACCTACAAGTTTTGCACACCAATATGGAGTCGACTATAGTAATGCAAATGTTACAATCACAGAAGTAGATAGTGCAGACTACAATGCAAGTCATATAAGAGATGTAGTAGATAATAAATCTTTAAGTGAATGGTGTGATGAAAATGAAGTTGATGTAAACATGGATGTGCATGACCAAGAAGAACCAGACTATGTTGCACAATTTTATAGTGCTGAAAAAGGCACGTTCTTTGAAGGTTACATAGAAACTACAGGCAGTTTCGATCCTAAGAAACTTAAAATCTCTACAACCGAATATCCCAATGGTGACGACACTGTTGAAGGTGTAGAGTATGACGGTGTTGACATAGACAATCAAGGTGGCGACACTAATGGTAAAGGATATTCCTTTCACGTTTGGTCTTAATAAATATTGTTATTAAGGAGTAGTATGATGACAAGTAAAACAATGACCTTTGAAGAATCAATGGAAGACGACGACTACGGACTTATCATAAGTAAAAATGGAGAACTTAAAGGTTTATTCATTCCTGAAGGTGAGGACGAAGAACAGGTACCACAAGCAATAGTAACATTTTGCAAAGACTACTTCGGTGTAGATATCGCTGACGAAAGTGTTGGAGCAACTCTACATTGACACCAATAGAAATTTTTGAATACAAGAATCGCTGGAAGCCTGGCTTTACTGTCAGGCTTCACAGTGACCTACGCAGTCAAGGTAAAGATTATTGCAAACAATTAGCAAAACACAAATGGGACATAAGTGAATATACAAATGTATATGAAGATACCTATCATTTTGAATATGGCTTAGATTGCCAAAAATTTATATCTAGTTTCGACCAAAAGTTTATTAACCAATAATAGTTGACAAACAGAACCTTTGAGCGTATTATAAGTACAATACAACAAAGGAGACAGTTATGGCTAATACATGGTTGATAAGCGATACACATTTTAATCACGAGCTTATCCTTACCTTTAAAGACTATGTGGGTAAGCCTGTTAGACCTTTTGCTAATGTTCAAGAGATGAACGAGTGTATGCTCGACAACTGGAACAGTGTAGTGAAAGCAGAAGATACTGTCTATCACTTAGGTGATGTGTTGTTCGGACATAACAAAGTAGATTGGTTAGACTATAACTTTTCAAAGTTACCTGGTAAGAAACATTTAATTTTAGGTAACCATGATAATGTTAAGTTTTTAGCACCATTCTTCAAGAGCATTAATTTATGGGAAGTATTACCAGGAATGGTTTTAAGTCATACTCCATTACATGCTCAGACACTTGCTGAAAGCAAAAGATGGGGTGATCCTGTTTTGAATGTACACGGACATATTCACACTAATCCAAGTCCAGAAGGTCCATATAAATGTGTAAGTGTAGAACAGATAAATTACACTCCTATCAATATTGAGGAGTTAGTATGACAACATACACAGTAAAAGTTGAACAGGAGGGAGAAGACCTAGTAGTACCACTTCCTCCTGCTCTTTTAAAAGAATTAGGCTGGGAAATAGGCCACACTATACAGTGGATTGATAACAAAAACGGTACATATACTCTGCAATCAAGTAACCAAAAAAGTTGACTTTTAGCCAGTTTTAGCGTATACTAAATAAAAATAAGGAGTATAGTATGTACGTAGAAGTAATTGGCGGTTCTAAATCACAGAAAAATCATGTACACAAAATGGTTGAATTTTGTATACAAACACTTATGCCTAAGATGGACTTAGATATTACTGTTAATATATGCAAACCTCAAGGTGCAATGGGATATTGTTGTGAAACAGATGACAATAGAACATTTGAAATTGAAGTTGATAAATCGCAAAAACTACGAGCAATGCTAGAAACTGTTGCACACGAAATGGTGCATGTTAAACAATATGCAAGACGTGAACTTAGCCCGGACAAGCACACCTGGATGGGCAAGACTTATAATCCAGCAAAAGTTGACTATTGGGATCTACCTTGGGAAATTGAAGCACATGGTAGAGAAGTAGGATTGTTTGTACGTTATTGTGAAGCAAACAAACTAGGTGGGCAGAAGTGGACACAAATTTAATTTATGCCTAAATACGATAGTTGGACTAGTACAGACGCAATAGATAGGTCGTTACTAGACAATGATATTCATTATCTACATGGAGAGCTTTCCAACGAAAATGTCAGTGAAGCAATCAAATGGATTCTTAGTGCTAACCTTACAAAAAAACCTAAGCGTGTTCTAGAACTTTACATAAACACTCCAGGCGGCGATTTGTATGAAATGTTTGCTCTCATTGATGTAATGAAAACAAGTTATCACCATATTAGTACAGTTGGTATAGGTTCTATTATGAGTGCAGGCTTTTTAATTTTTGCAAGTGGATCACAAGGATACAGATACATTGGTAAGAATACAGGTATAATGAATCATCAACACAGTGATAACTTAGATGCAAAGATGCATGACATAAGAGCTCAAATGAAAGAGAATCAAAACTGTGAAGCAAGATGCCTACAAATATTAAAAGAAGCAACAGGCATGACAGTACAAGAAGTACGTAACAAATTTATTAAAAACCCATCAGATCAATACTACACAGCCAAGCAGTTGGTTGATTTAGGTATTGCAGATGATATACTTTAGTCGACATAGTCGGCCGGCAACCTCACCGACAGGAAGGTGAATGACGAGAGAGTCAGGTTGCTAAAGAGTACGGAGTTGGTGGCGTTTGCGCCAACTCCCCTTAGGCACATTTTGGTTGACAAAGCCACACTTAGGCTATACAATTATACAATTAAATAATTAATATTATAAGCGAAAATTGGTTAAAGGAGAATTAACATGCCGCAAAAAATAACAGCTGAAATCTCAGCAGAACAATTCAAAGAAAATTTTGGTTTTGACGAAGCAAGTGGATTATACAATGATCCAATGTTTAGACTTGTAGTAAACAAGTTTGGCAGATGCTATTGGCTACTTGCACATGATAACCTACAAGGGCCTCGATTTAGCGGAAATAACGTATATTATCAAGGAAACAATTCAAGACTAATAAGAACAATTTATCCTAATGCAAAGCGTATTATTGACGTAGGTGCAAACGTAGGTAACAATACTATTGCATACAGTGAATGGGCACAAAACGTAGAATCATTTGAACCTACACCAACTACACTAAAAATGTTAAAGGCAAATATTGCTATTGCTAGACAACAAAAGTTAAAAGGCGTATATTGGAAGGGTACAGATCAAGAAGGCGATCTATATCGCGATGAAGATGCAGTGTCTGGATGGTATACATATAAAGGTGTACATCAATCTATGGACGTTGTTGCTGACGTAACTGTACACGAAGTTGCCGCAACCAATCGTAGCATAGGAACTATTGATATTTTAGATCACACAGACCACGGCGGACACAATCATGTTGTATTAGATAGTGATAATGTTAAACTACGTGAAAGCCAAAACTTAGTACCTGTACCTGCTCGTAAATTAGATAGTTATAACTTTAAAGATGTAGATGCAATAAAGATAGATGTTGAAGGAAGTGAGTTACTTGTTATAGAAGGCGCAAAAGAAACAATCGATCGTTGTCGTCCTAGTGTACAAGTTGAAATCGTACCTAAGCAATGTACACTGTTTGGATATGAGCCACAAGACTTATATGACTTCTTTGCAGATCGTGACTATGTATGTGTCAGTGCAGTAAGACGTCCTGCTAATCAAGATCAAAGAGGTATGTTTTTTGGACAAGATATAGGCATGAAACATAGACAAATTAAAAAGTATATGGATCGTTTGTTCGTGCCAAGAGAAGTACATGAAGCAACTGACTATGGTGCTATGGCACAAGCAGATAACACTTTTGGACAACTTTTTAGTTGACATTATCCTAAAACTATAGTATTATATACAGACAATGAGGCAAAAATTCTTTAAGATGAGCCTGTTGTATATGGAACATAGAAACGTTCCTGTAATTTGAAACGCTATATAGGAGATAAAAAATGCGTGAACCTTATGTAAGTCTATTCAATTATGTAGACAACTGGAAAAAATCAATCAACTTCGGATATGCTGACAGCATTAAATCCGCTTATGGAGAGGACCTATCAATCTTCTTTGGTCCGGAAGAACAACGAACACCTATCAAATTTTTAGAGCCTGAAGACTATCAACGTAAACTTAGTCTTATCAAACGTGCAAACTTGCCTAATCTTAATGTAAGTAAAGGTGCTCTTAACCTTGAGTCTATGGGTACTGTAGACTTTGTTACTGCATTTAAAATGGCACTGGATGCTATGCACAGTATTATTGATCCTGAAACAGGCAAACCTGTACTATTTGGAGTACAACTACAATCATATAATTTAGACGAAGCAGTAATGAATGGACTTGCTGTTGATCAAAGTCTTGTTGCTATGAACATGAAAGCACAACGAGTCATCTACTTGTGGCGTATGTTTGAGATTGCAATGAACTTTGATAGTAGTCTTGTATTTGGTGCAAAAGGACGTTATGCCGCAGATGAAGAACGTGTGTTTTTGAATGACGGTATGCAAGGTTCAATGGCATTAGCACTACACGGAGTAAAAACACTTATTGTAGGATTCAGTATGAAAGACATGCCGTATATTGACTTCAATCAGTTCTTGGCTTGTAATGCAGATGTTGTTCCTATTACAGATTATGACTTTGTAAAAGTTCGTAACAATCGTGCAAGAGCAATGCTTCAAGCAGGACTTGACGTTAAACTAGAAGATCAACCTGCATACAATCTTATGCGAGTGTTTGATAATGTGAATATTACACCTGTACCAGAAAGTGCAACACCAGGAGCAGGCGAAACAAAACACACTGCTCATATGCAAAAGCATTTTAAAGAGTTTTGTAAAGACAACTATTCAAATCGTTTTGCATTTGAAATGGCTCTTAAGTGTGTACGCAATGCTTGGCACTTCTCAGCAATCGATCATGCACCTGTATGGGGATTGACTGAAATGTTTACACAAATGCCTAAGAAGGCAGTAACTGATGATCTGCTTATAAAGATCGGACAAGTAATGAGTGAACGTTGGAGTTCGAGCAGTAAGGTATGGTCGGACGTACTTAAAAGTATTCGTTCACAGTATCCTGAAAAAACAAAATCTGGCAAATACACAGAATGGAAAGATCATCGCTTTACCTCAGGTAGTAACCGCGGACTTATGATTGCGGCCGCTATTAAATCACTTATTGATAACCGTGAAGCTCATGTTCAATCACAACCTGGTAAACAAAAAGGTTATGACTTGAATATTCCTACTATTGAAAAAGGTGGTGTAGACTTTACTATTGATATGCCTTATGTATACACAGATGTTGACGGTAAGGTTGCAGAGTATACACAAATATTGACAGTAGATGCTTTTAACAACAAAGCACAAAAGCATGAAGATGATAAGTTTGCGGAGTTTATGTAAATGGCAGACTTAGTCAAAATTAGAGAAGAGGGCCTACGGGCTCTCTCCTCACGTAGATTTCATCCCCAAGATGATGCTAGTACATATGCAACATTTTTTGAGATGTTTAAAAAATCTACAAAGCAAGATCAATTTTTAAAACTTATCTGGGCTCATACAGTCAAATGGGAAGGTGATCCTTTTGAGTTGGCTAAAATTGCTCCAGACTTCTGTCCCATTTTTGGTACACCATTAGATTATGGGCGTGGACTTAACAAAGTTACTAATCCTAATATTGACAACTACGATGGATTTTACCAACCTACAGTAGATCATAAAGTAGCAAGATCAATGGGTGGTAAAGATGAGATTAGCAATTATGTAATTGTATGTAGAAAGGCTAATCAATTTAAAAGCGATATGGGATCTAAAGAGGAATTGGATACATTCTACAAAGGAATGGTTGACATTTATTACAGTTGATGTTATTATATAAACATAATAAGAGATTGGGTTGTGAATGGTTAGTCCTAGGCAACGTTGCATTAAACCAGAGTCCGATCAGTAGCGAACCAAGGCTCGGCCCACTCTTATTATGTAACAGGCAAACAGAGGCAAAACAATGATGGCATTTCAAACAAAAGACAAAGTTCCGTTGAAGACAGTACCTACTCAAGAAGCACTTGCAGTTGCTTGTGCGGCTTACAGGATTCGTAAAGGGTACAAAAAAGAAACACAACGTTTTTCAGAAGACAAACCTACACAACATTCTAATAAAGAAATGGTGAAGTTTTATTACGCCACCAAAGCAGAGTCTTATGTAGATACAGACTTTGTTATGTTTGAACCTATTGCTGAAGATTACGAGCAAGTATCTGAAATAAACAAATGGATGAAGCGATATACTATGCTAGGTCTTGATGGTAATTTAGATGACTTCAAAAGAGATATGATTGATGCTATTTCACAAGAGACAGTTTTCCTAAATAACCTAGGTCGTGTTGCATTTATTCCAGAATTTGTAAAACGTGAAAAACACGAATCAGGTCTTAAGAAAGAGATTAGAGTAGAATATAGAGATTCGCAGTACGTAGGCAAAGAGAAAGATATTTACGAAGCAGTAATTAAAATCCTTGACAAACGTTATAGCTCTATGTGGGAATCATACAACTATACCGCAGTAGACACACAAGGCAATCTTGTTTCATTTATGAATAAATTTGAACATGATATTAACAGTAGCAAAAAGATCAAAGCAAAAGTAAAAGCACAAGGACAAAATAAATTGTTTAGTGCAAACGAAACACGTCTTAATTACGTTAAACTGTATAAAGTATGATTAAAGTAGAAGGCAAAATTCCACGCAGTATTGTAATTGCTTGTTCAGGTGGTTGCGATAGCATGGCTATTCTTGACTTCTTAAAACGTAGTCACGATGTGCAGGTTGCATACTACAATCATCTTACACCTCATGGTATAAAAGCATATGACTTTCTTTATGATTATTGCGATAAAAATAATTTAGAATTTATTACAGATGAACTTAAAGGACATCCGCGTCCTAATAATAAAAGTCAAGAAGAACATTGGCGTGATGAAAGATACAAGTTCTTACACAATATTAGAACTACAGTTGTAATGGGTCACCATTTAGATGATTGTGTAGAAACTTGGATGTTTACAAGTATGCACGGAGATAGTCGCACTATTCCATATGCACGTGGCAATGTTATCCGTCCTTTTAGACACAATAGAAAACGTGATTTAGAGCTTTGGTGCAACCTACATAATGTACCTTTTATTGAAGACGAAAGTAATACCGATACCAGATATATGAGAAATTACATTAGGCATGAAATGATGGATCATGTATTAAAAGTCAATCCTGGTATTCATAAAATGGTAAGAAAAAGATTGACAATGGAACCTAATCATGCTATTATAAAGGATAATTATGAAATCGCACATTGAAGAAACATGCAAGGTTACTTGCACTAATAATGATAAGGTTGCAGAGGCAGAAGTTATGTCTTTCAATCCTAAAAATAATTTAATTGTTGCTCTAGCAACAAATAAAATTCATATGAAATGGAATGGTAGTGTGTATGTAGGTAATGCATTTGGATATGAATTTACAACACACGGACCTATTGAACATGTAACTAAACAAGGAAGAGGACTATAATGAACAAAGAACTAGATGGCCCTATGAAGAGTGCCTTTGAAAGTGATACTACAGGTGTTATCCTGCAAGAGTTTACAACATACAGAGTGGCAGAAGGTATGTTACGAATTGAAAAAACGACTAGACGTTTTACAAATGATGGTAAAGACTACAACGACAGTTCATCTGTCACACCATTAGGAAAGGTGAAATAATGCCTTTAGTTCCTATGGTAGTTGAACAAGAACGTAGAGGCGAACGTTCTTATGATATCTATAGTCGCTTGATGAAGGATCGTATTATTATGCTTAATGGTCCTGTAGAAGATAGTATGGCAAATTTAATTGTAGCTCAGATGTTATATCTTGAAAGTGATAATGCAGAAAAAGATATCAATCTGTACATTAACTCACCAGGTGGTGCTGTTACTGCCGGACTTGCAATTTACGACACAATGCAATATATAAAAAATGATGTAAGAACTATTGTAATGGGTCAAGCATGTTCAATGGGAAGTTTTTTAGCACAGGCAGGTACTCCGGGTAAACGTATTGTACTACCTGAAAGCCGTACAATGATTCATAGAGTAAGTTCAGGTACTCCTGGCACAAGTGGATCTGTACACGTTCAAGAACTACAGTTCGAAGATGCAAAAAGACATTACGAAGAAAGTCAAAAAATAAACAAGCGTCTTACAGAACTTTATGTGAAACACAATACGCAAGGCAAGACTTATGAAGAACTGTTTGAAACAATGAAGTTTGACACGTTCTTAACTGCAAAAGAAGCAGTTGAAAATGGCTTTGCTGATCAAGTAGTGGAGAAAAGATAATGGAACCAGTAGATCCAAGTAAAAAGCATTTTTATATTAGTCTTGTAAAAAGTGCAGTTCGTATTGTAGCAGGTGTAATGCTTGCTATGGGTAATTTTGTATTAGCCGGCGTATTTCTTGTCGCCGCAGAAGGCCTAGGCATTCTAGAAGAACTATGAGGAGCCCATTCATGGCAGAACCAGTTGAAAAATTTGTTGCGGAACAAAAAGGTATTCCGACACTAGAAGACTTAAATAAACAGTTACGAGAAGGAACACTTGTTGTAACTTTTAATAAACTTGACGGTGATGAAAGAATTATGACTTGCACAAAGTCATATGATATCATTCCTGAAGAGAGCCGTCCTAAAACAGAAAAAGAACCACCGAAAGGTAATGTTACTGTTTGGGACATCAATGCAAAAGGTTGGCGATCATTCAAGTATGATCGTGTAACAAACGTTAAATCATCTTAGGAGATAATTATGAAATATGCTGAAAAATGCTTCCATGCAGTAGCCTTGGCGTCTATTATAGGTTTTACAATGGGCTTCACGGGTGTAGCACATGCGGAAGGGTCTGTAAACGGAACTGTTACAGATCATTACAAGTGGGTTGTAAATCAAACACCATATCGTGTTGAAGTTTGTAAAGACTATACAGTCGGAGGTGATAAGTCAGGTGATATGCTTAAAGGTGCTATCATAGGAGGCATCATCGGTAACAATGTTGGCAACATCGAAAACGGTGGAGCCGCAGGTGCAATTATTGGCGGTATCTTAGGACACAACAATTCTAAAGCAACTGGTGGCACTCAAAGACGTTGTCATGTAGAAACACGATACGAAGAAGATCGTGAAGAAGTGTACAGTCATAGTACAATAACTTTTTACTCAAATGGACGCAGACATACTTTGCGTTTCAATAAGTAAGAACAGTTGACGGAAGGATGGCTGAGTGGTTGAAAGCACCGGTTTACTAAACCGACGAAGGGGTAACTCTTCCCTGGGTTCGAATCCCAGTCCTTCCGCCATATGCTGGCATAGCTCAGTTGGTAGAGCAACTGATTTGTAATCAGTAGGTCCGCGGTTCGAGTCCGTGTGCCAGCACCACTTATAGCCCCGGTGGTGAAATTGGTAGACACGCAGGTTTTAGGTACCTGTTCGAAAGAGTGGGGGTTCGAGTCCCTCCCGGGGCACCAAAATAGATTGACAAAAAACAAAAAGGTGTTATATTAGTATTATGTATAAGGTGACAGCATACTTCCGTGATCATAAAGTGACTGAAATGTTTCATGACGTTTATGACGCAATAGACTTTAAAGATGCGGCAGATGCCCATTACCCTAAACGTGTAACTTTTGAAAAGGTAAAGAGTATGAGAGAATTTGTATATAACAGTTGGAATGGTGTTATGAACATGGATAGAAATCCTTTACGACACATTCCCGATCTACAAACAAGACATCTAGTTATGCAGGTACTTGCATGGATGTGGTGTATTACATTCGCTATGATTGTTGGCAGTTGGACAGTGTTTGGCGTTAGTGCCATAGCACACGTATTTTTACTTGGTGCTATCGCAGTGACGGTAGGTACATTTGAAACTGCAAAACGTAAACCTACAGCGTTTTTGAATTTTAGAAGCGGTTATACTTCATATGGTAGAGGTAGGACCTATACTATCTACAGAGATAAAAAAGGCAACGCAGTTAAAGTTCCATTAGATCCTAACGATCCAGGCGGCGAACACGAATAATATAAATACTGCAAGATGTTTAAAGCCGTTAAAGAAGTTATATGGCATTTGACATGTCGATCTTGCAGTAACTGGTTCACATATGCAACAATGGAAGACAAGTTACGCATAGAACGTTTCACCTTCCATTGTCCGCACTGTGGACAAAAAGGCCCTGCTAGACAGGAAGATGATAAATAACTCGACGAAAGAATAAGCTCAATTTTTTTTTGAGCAAATTTTTTTTGACTAACCAAAAAGGAAAAGAAATGACGCAGATAATATCCCCAAGTAAATTTACAAAAACAGTTGGCCTTTTAAGGTCATTTTTTTTGGATAAA
>Ga0213867_1000547_pt1 | contig 16876 bp, 21 predicted proteins | sample PICome_12_FD_160120 | JGI IMG/M metagenome (GOLD analysis project Ga0213867, IMG submission 160120) | Coastal seawater microbial communities near Pivers Island, North Carolina, United States - PICO540 | ecosystem: Environmental > Aquatic > Marine > Coastal | place: USA: North Carolina... | reverse complement strand
CCGTCAGGTCCTTCATCGTCGCCAAGAAGTTCAGCAGGAAGGTCCACTCCGCTACTGCTGCTAACCGTGATCGTGGGATCGGAATCGTAAACGGTGATTACAGGCGCACCAATCCCTACTGCGCCAGTAGTTAGCACGTTGCCAGTGGCTTCATCGTAAAAGCTTACCCTAAAGCCAGAGGTCGTTTTGTTTTCGACTTCAAGAACATTCCATCCAGCTTCGCCCGAATGCAATACGGAGTAACCTGTATTAGGCTGTGCGGTGTCAAAGGTAAAGTCGATGTAACTATCTGTACTGGCAACGTAAACATGCGCTGCGGATGACATGCCTGTGTGAGCAGTTGTGGAGCTGATGTTATTGCTGTCGATGTAAGCATGCGCGAACGGGGCAACTGCTGTCGTGGACGCAGATCCAGCATCGAAATCCCCGCCACCATAGATCCCAAAAACGTAAGCAGAGTCCACTGTTCCAGTATCAAAATCACCGCCATCGCCTCGACCATGCCCAAGCGCTGGCGACGCCGCAGATCGAGGCTCCCATTGTTGGGCAGTGCTGTCCCAAACAAGTGCCTGACCATCAGTAGGGGCAACCGTAGAGGTGTCTACATCTCCGATTTCGTCAATACTGAGGGGTGCGCCAGAGATCTCTACGATTGCCCCAGCAGCATCCCTGGTATAGATACTCGCCTGACCTGTACCTAGGCCAAGAACGATCTCCCCCTGGGTAATCTCGTCCGTTCCACCTGACCCTATAGCGGACTCAATCGCGGTCTGGCTGTCCGTCGAATTCTTGAGAACAATTCTATCAGGAAAAACAGCCACAACGGAAGAATAACTGGACTAGGATTCCTATACTGGGCCCTCGTAAGTCCATTTCCCAGATAGCGAGCAGCCAGGGCCGAAATGATCATCACGGTAAGAGTTTCCATCTAAATCTTGATATGTCCTTTCCTTGCAGCCGCAATTAGTGCTATTGGCAGCCGAGCATTTATTCATGGAAATTCCGCCGCCTGTGCAGTTTATCCTCTCGCCTCCACTCGTATAGATCCCAATCCCGCAGCCAAAGCTGCCTCCAGAGCAATCACCTCCTCCGACAACAATGGACTCTCCCCAAGGCTCTTGTGGGCCTGATGGAGTGAAAAAGGGCTGGCCCGGCCCCAGCATAACAGGGTAACACCCGCCGTCCGCGCAGTTTCTTAAACTGTTCCCAGAATATCGCGCACTAGGGTTGCTAGGGTCGCCTTGGATGAAGTATCCATTGACAGAACGATACAGCACCACGCCATCCCCGTGGTAACTCTGGATGCCATTGAACACCCACCGCCCTGGCTTAAAGTCGCAGTTGCTGATATCAGTCTCCTCGACGTAGACACATTGCTCGCCATTAACTTCAAGGGTGCCTGTTTGTCTGCAACGTATTCCAGAAGGGCAGTTCAGGGTGTTAGGGTCAGGCAACCCCGTCGTACTACTGCAGTAGGTCTTGTAGTTTTTTTGTTCGCAGCTATCGCAAAGCTCGGAGCACTTTGATTTAGCTTGCCTCTTTAGTTCGTCCCTTAGATCGTTTGTAGTGCCTCCAAATCCAGGCTTGCTGCAGACCTTCAGCGGCCCCACATCTTTTCCGCAGCACTTGTATGACTCCAGCGTAACACACTGGCGACACCTGTCGAGGGAATCCCCAGTCGGGGCGCACGATCCAAAGTTTGAGTCCGCTGGGTTGGTTATACAGGCCTCGCAATTGCCGCAGCCTTCGCCACCATCACACCAGCACGGTCGACTACCAGACTTCGGCTCACAAATCCCAGAGAACAGGTCGCATTCCTCGCAGTCAGCATTCTCGCAGACAGTCTTGCCCTCGCAATGATCAATGAGACCGTCGGGATCGGTGTCAGGAGGACCGAAAAGCGCGTACCGCGAACTACAGTAGTAGTGGCAGTTTTTGTCTTCAACGCACTCACCTTCTACCCTTCGCTCGTAGCCAGGCTTAAAAACATAGGTCTTCTTGCCACCGCAGCATTCGAGAACCCAGCTGCCTTTCCCGCATTTAGGACTGCTCTGGCAGGCGTAGGAGCCCGAGTTGCAGTCGTTACGAGTCGTGGGACAGTTGCCAGCGCTAATTGGAGAGCCGTTACCGCCAGTGAGGCCAATCTTGACACATTTCCCGCCCACGCACCCGAATCCAGAGGCGCATTGAGAGGAAGAGATGCAACCCCTAGAGTCAGCCGAAGGGGCGAGAATCTCCCTGACGTCTTCGGATCCTGCGGCCCTTTTTCTACTGGTTAGCTCATTACTTCCTGCGCCCCGCTTCTCGTACCAGTCCCCAATGTCAGTTCTTGACATGATTAGCTCCCAAGTGTTCCTCGACCAGCGTACATTGGGTCGAATTCTTCCCCAGTATACCCATCGATGTAGTTGCTGAAATCAGCCTTAACCCATGTCAGTGTTCCGCTGATACTTACGCCGACATATATTTCAGCCAGAGCAAGGTTGTTTCCGTAGCCAGGGTTTTCGTCTATTTCATAGATAGAGAATGTGGTGTAAATGAGCTGGCCCTCGTAGTCAGGACTGGAAGTGCTGGGGTCAAAGGAGGATCTGAACTTGATGGGCTGCGTCAGTACATGCCTGCGTTGAATAGTGGGGCCAGCATCAACAATGGGTTTATTGACTGCCATTACATTACCTTGATATATCGCGTTCCAGACGGATCAGCGACAAACAACTCAACAGCATTGATAGCACTATTATAAAAACCGACCATGACATTAGGCTCCACTGGAGTAGACAAGGTTACACCAGGATCAGGCTTAGTGCCAACCATTTTGACTGCAACACTGTAGTTAGTGGTAATGTCCTGAGCTGAAAAAGACGTCCTGTTAATTGCCATGATTAGTACTTGCTGTAGTAAATGCCCTTAGCGTAAGTTAACTCTACATCGGAGCCAGCGGGGATAGAAGTTAGGCCCAGGGGTTTTGTCTTGTATTCCTTGTCCTTGTAGGACACAATTCCACCGCCATCGTCAGCAAGCCTTACCCAAGAGCCTTTTGCACTACCCTCGAAATCACCAGGAATGATTTCCCCACTATCCAGTCTTTCTAATTGAACCAGCCGTTCACTCGTGCTAATCTCTTGTAGGGCAGATAAGAGGTTCATCAGTTGATAATCCCGTACTGCTTAAGATTCCAGTAAAAAGCTGCCTCATTGCCGTCGATCAGAGTGACAGTACTGGTAGTCTTCGCTGCGGTAAACAGCTCCCCAGCGTTCGAGGGCGCGTGAATCGTGCCGACGCTGAATGTCAGATCGCCCGCGCCGATAGAGGGGTCAAGCCCAGCCAGGGTCCCATTAGTAATGGTTAAAGTGTCTGAAGCTGCGTAGTCGTAGCCAGGCTTGTTAATAGTAAGCACATAATCGGTCGTAGCGGCACCATTGCTAGTGACCGTTAAATCCACCGTCAGGCCCACTCCAGAACCGCTGGTGCTGTCGATAGGGATATTGGTGTAACCTGATGGGGTAGTAGTAGCAGATGCAGGCGCAGCAGTCACCGAGCCGAGTGTCAACACATTAACTGTGCTCCAGACAAGTGCCACGTGACTAAATTCCAAGGCCGTTCCACCGCCATCATGGGCGAAGGTTGTTGCTTTTTGCACCATTGAAACACCGCCATCAGCGTATCCACCCACGTCCCCCGTCTCGTATTTAATCACGGAACGAGCATAACCACCAGTGCCGATAGCAACTTCACCAAGAAGTAGTGTGGCGTCAGAACCAGCAACAGAGGGGTCGTAGCTATAAGCTGGCAGGTCGATCAACCGTCCTTCAAAGTATTGATCGACATACCGCGCACGGAGAATCTCGTCGATCTCGCTTGAAGATACTTTCGCTTCGATTGTCATAAGTCCAAGGCTGATCGGTTGTAGGATACCTATGCAAAGAGGTTTCCGTTAACAATGACAGCCCCAGTAGTGACAATCAAGCCCTCGTTATCAAGGGGGATACTACCAGAACCCGTCGTCTCTAATAGTCCGCCCGCCTCGACGACCAACCCACCAACCCAAGGGACTAGAGTCAGGTCAACTGCAGCTGTCAGATCGGTGGGGTTAGGAGTGATGATACCGTTCTCCCCGTAGAAGAAGATATACGATTCAAGATAAAGATTAACTTCAATGTTAAAGGCAAAGCTTTGACCAACGACATCGCCCACCAAGGAAGGAGGAGCGTCTGGCCCTGGTGGAGCAGTAGGGGCACTAGGCACCGTCTGGCGCTCGTCGACGGTAACAACTGTATAAGCAAACCCTGCACCACCACCAGCGCCTAGATCGGCATCAAAAGCCGAAAGCGTGTCCCCCACTGCGTATCCCTGTCCGCCGTCGGTAAGGATGACGCTAAAGATCTCTCCATTGACAACCTTGATCGTGGCCTCAGCCCCAAGACCGTCGCCGACAGTGTCAACAGTGTAAGAGAATCCAAATCCACCGCCACCGCCAAGGTCAGCATCAAGAGCCGAAAGAGTGTCTCCTGTTGCGTATCCCTGTCCGCCGTCGGTAATGATGACACTTACAACCGCTCCACCGACGACTTGCATAGTAGCCTCAGCACCAGTACCAGAGCCAGATGTCAAGGGGACTCCTACGTAAGTGCCGTCTGCGTAGCCGATTCCCGTCGTAACGATGGATCCAGAGGTGATTTCTTCAGTACCATCGCCGACAGTGTCAACAGTGTAAGAAAACCCAGCGCCGCCGAGACCGCCAAGGTCAGCATCAAGAGCCGAAAGAGTGTCTCCTGCTATATAGCCCTGTCCGCCGTCAGTAATGATGACACTTACAACCGCTCCACCGACGACTTGCATAGTAGCCGCAGCGCCAGTACCAGAACCAGAGGTTAAGGAGACTCCTACGTAGGTACCGTCTGCGTAGCCGCTTCCCGTCGAAAGGATGGATCCAGAGGTGATTTCTTCACTAGAGGTTAGCAAGACTCCTGTATAGGTGCCATCCACGTAGCCGCTTCCCACTGCGGAAACAGACGCAGAAATAATCCCGTTGGGTTTGGGGTTCGCTACCAGGCTGCCCATATCTGGAGCGGAGTTGCCGACCAAGTTGCTCCCAAGACTGAGCGTGCCAGTGCTGAAACCATTCCAGACGCCATTCATTACGACGATAGCTTCTTCTGCGGTTACGCCCCAGGTGCAGGCATCCATTCGCATTGCGGAGATCTTGCTATTGCTGTTGTCTGCGTATCGGAAAGGTCTTCCTGGATACCAGCCAGTGACAATTTCGGATCGCATGGACTCACCGATTTGCAGGCCGTAAAGATCACCCTTGGTGAATCGAGTCAGGTATTCGCTGTAGTCAGCCACCCAACCATTTACCTCATTGATGTCAGTAGACAGCAAGGGGACTGGGATCGATTCTTCAAGTTCGTAGTTGGCCGCAACATCTGGTGGCGTGATATACGAATTTGTATTCAAATTGAGCACAGTAGACTTTTCTACTGTCTGGGTTGTTGGTGATTTGACGGAATCGGGGCGAAGATCATTGACAACAGTTGTAGAAGAAAACCGTTTAACACTCGTTTTGATGCCTCTTGTAGCGTCCAGTCTGGTAATATTACCAGAGACGCCGATGCCCCTAGAGGCGATAGAAGTCCAAGTGATCGTTTCCTGGGCGTTCAGGTTTTGAGACTTTCTGTAGACGGTCTCGACGCGACGCTCTAAAAACAGGCCACTATAAGCACTGGCAAAGTCTTGATTAAAATCTTGAGGCACTCCATTTTGCACCCCACTCCTCCAGTCCTCTGGGTTTGCCGCAGACAGTAGCGTAGCATACGAATCTTGGACAGTCCTTTTTAAAGAGCCGTCGTCGTTGTAATAATAATTCGTCACTGATCTCTCTAGGGTCGTCGAACTCATGCCTGCGTAAGAGCAGCCGCCGCCAGGAAGACAGCTGTACCCATAGATCTGCTTGCAATAGGCGTACTTGTCAGCAAAGTACTGGGAATTCGCCTCAATAATCGGCCCTGTCCTTTCTTGTAGCACGTAGGAGGTCTGCCCGCCAGGGCCGCCATAGGAGGTATAAGACTGCGCCCTAGAGGTCGCGGGAAGGTAAACGGTCTGCCTTTCAGAGGTCCACTTCTTTTCGCAAGCAACAGGAATCTGCTCTCCTAGCTGAATGTCTATGTTACCACTTGGGGGGACTGGAGTGTTACCGCATCCACCAACAACTATCGGGCTTGGCAGCGGAATTGAGACCGCGGCGCCCTGATCGCTATTTTCTAGCTCACCTACTCTGGTGTAGGTCACCGCAGGATAAGCGATAAAATAGTTTGAGACATCTCCCGTAGTAGCACTTGTTGCTACGTCGTCACTTGCAAGTGTGTCTTCAGGTATCTGGTATGATAACTTGATCGTATCAGGAATTGCGCTAGAGCCTGCCAGAGGCGTAACTGACAAGGCCGTTTCTCCGAGTACCGATACCCAATCACCAGCCTCAACCGCTGTAGAGCTGTCAGTGCCAAAAAACTTGCGGCTGACAAGATTGCCCTGATTGTCCTGATACAGGAGCATCCCTGCTGAGGCGAAGCTGGCAGAACAATTCCCGATCGTCTGTTGCGCTGGGTCTAGAGGGATTGGTACCAGAGGCAGCACCTCGCTGACATTATCAGTCAAGTATGCTAAGCTCAAACGGCAGCCGACCTGGATCTCAAGCTGCTCGGCCTCCACATTGTAGGCCAGCGTTAACACATATAGATAGCCTCTGGGGTGTCTGTAAGGCGCTCCACCAGGTTCCTGGACGTCCAAGGTGACCAGGGTACCTCGCCTAAACAGATTGCGGTCGTAGTCCTCTATATCGACCCCTCCTGGCCTTTGACCCAGGACCAAGGTGCCACTGGTGGTGATCAGGCCGTTCTTAAATGCGCTGACATCGCTAACTTGCAGGGAAACAAAGCTGGCGGTGTAGTCCTGCCCACCAACAGTCAGGGCAGAAGCTCTTGTCTTTTGCACGAGGTATCCCATGATCAAACCTCCTGAAGGCCGAAGCTTACCATCGTCAACTTCGGTCCCATTCGCGTGTAAGACGGTGCTGTGACAAAGACGGCGTTGGTTATGACGTCAGAACCCCACGTCTGATCAACGATACCACATGCTGCAGTCAGCCCTGCAGCCCTATCGATATCCCAAGCCCTGAACATAGCGTCAAAGGCTAGCGCGTCTGTCGTGCCCATGATGGTCGAGACAACCCATTGGTATTTCTGGCCATAGGCAGCCCCGCCCAGAAGGTTCGCGCCACTGGCAGACATGTCATAGGAGATTGCTCCGACATACGTCCTCGGCATGGCATTGTCGCCGAAGTTGTCGATCTGAAAACTATAGACAGGCGATCCCCCTGACGGCGTGTAGGATATGCCTAGTTTCTTTGCCGCCATCGGGATTGCTTAGCTGGGCTAGGATTCCGAAGCACCTTCAGCGATTGCGACGTACTTCGGAAGATCCTGACGACCCGTAGGCGGCACATGGTAACCAGCCCTGATAGCCTTGAGCAGCGTGCCGCTAACGGTAGCGTGGGCCTCGAAAACCTCATCATACCAGTCTAGCAAGGTATCGTAAATCGATTTATCGACCTCCTCTCGCCGCGAACGAGCAATCGCTATGTTCAGCCATACCAGAGCATTCTGCAGCTCTTGAAGAGACAATTCATCGGCAGGCACGTCCGAAAAGTTGCGCGGGTCATCACCCATAACGTATTCCAAATACGTTCTAGCGGTATCGCTAGCATCTCCAAACAGAAACATGGGCCAGGCCTTGCTAGGCCAAGGATACCGATCAACGGAACCGACGACGACGGAGACGGGTCATTTCGACCATCATGTTATTAGCAGCTTGGACGGGGTTAGTGGCTTGGATCGTTACAGAATTGTTATAGGAATCTCCACCGCTGTTGCTGATAGTACTAATTGCGTTTGCCACGCTGTTGCCAGGGCTTACCGTTTTAGGCATTGCGACAGCGCTTACCTGGGAAGCCTTAAGGCTTTGCCAGATGTGAGCCGGAATAACGGTACCACTAGAAGGTGCTTTCCACGTTCCCCAGGACGGAGCGTTGATCTGAGACAGCTTGCCGGAAGAAGACATAAAGCCCTCTACGCCAAGCTCGTTTACGGTATAAGCTTTACCGCCTGTAACAGGACCTCCGCTTGCCTTGTTTTCCGAGCCGCTAGATTGCGGCTTGGGTCGATTTCTAATAGCTGTGTTCAAGCGTTCTTGCGCGATGGCCGCTTGATTGATATTGCTGGCCATGCTAGCTGCTCCGCTAGCAGCGTCGAAGAAGTGACCTTGAAGCATTGCTGCGGATGATTCCGTGTTCGCCACATTAGTAGCGGCTTCGCCTGTTGACGTGGCAACCCCCTCAAGGGCGGTCTCGAATTGCTCGCCCGCAGTAGCCTGGTTTTCTACGGCGGTTTTTGCATCTTCGAGTGATTTCTTGATATCCCCAAGCAAAGTATCTTGTCTTTCAATCTTTCCATTCATCTCCTCTTGTAGAGTCTTTTGTTTTTCTGCAAATTGTTTCTTTTCTTTTGACTTTTCTATTAGCTTAGCGTCGATCTGTTCTTGCGCCTGCATTCTTTCTAGTTGTGCTTTTTTGGTTAACAATTCTTTATCGCTCAGTCCACCTTTTTTGATAGCATCTTGCAATTCCTTCTTTCGCATTTGGTACAATTTCTTTTCGGCAGGAGTTTTCTTTCTCAACGCAGCAATTTCCGCATCGATAGTTGCTATTTTTTTATCATGAACTTCTCTTACCTTGGCCAGCTCATCGTCGTAATACTGCTTGGCTTCGTCTGCAATTGTTTTTCGATTTGCTGATTCCGTTTCAAATCTACTCTGAAGTTGATTTACTACTTCATTTAACCGCTGCATTTCGTTGTCGTGTATTTTTTTATTATACTCTTCTCTAGTAATCTGACCACTCCCTAGCATATCTTCTAGCTCTTTAGCCTTGTCAGCATACTGCTCCAAGCTTGCCGTAGCTCCTATCGTTTCATCTGAAAGCCTTGCGGTATTGTCCACCATTCTATCAAAGGACGTGTTAGCATCATTGAGCATACCTTCAAAACCCTCAAGTATATGGCCAAGACCTGGAATGTTTTTAATTTTGTTGTAAAGATTTCCCACGAAAGTAAACAACTGGTCAACACCACTCATAAGGTCATGTATCAGCACAAGCACCGTGTTTATGCCTACTTTTAGCACACGTCCTATGATATCGCCAATAAAAGCAAGTCCAGCCTTTAGCCCAGGCATTTCTGTTTCTATTTTGGTGAAAATTTGAACAAAAGCTGCGTAAATTTTCATAAGCTCTCTACCTAAGGGCGCAAGCTTTTCGCCCAGACTTTCAAAGCCAATAGACATCAACGTTTGCATTTGAGCATTTAACTGATTCAACGTGAGCTTTCCTTCCTTGCCCAGGTCGTTAATAGCTTGCTGGGTATCGCCAATGCTACGCAAGAACTTGTTGCGAATTTCCTCGTTAATCGCCTGGAAGGCTTCCAGGAACATGCCTGAAGTGATTTCACCCTGTTTCATGGCGCCCTCAAAGTCGGTGATGCCCTTGTTCACTGCCAGCCAGTTCTTAAGCTGACCACGCAAGCCACCGTCGAGTTCAGAGAACTGCTGATTAAGTTCTTCTGATTGCAGCTTTCCTTTACCCATAACCTGAGCGAAGGCCTCGATGTATCGACCCGTTTGCTCTGTGTTCAGGCCAAGCATTGTTGTCCTGGCCGCAATAGACTGAATAGCGCTATCCGTATCCGCCAGGCTACTACCGGACTCAAGGATGGCTGGCCCCAAGCGCTTGAAGGCTCCTTCTACCTTGCGCAAGGAAACACCGTAGGATAGGGCAATGTTTTTGGATCTGTCAAGAATAGCGTTTTGCGCTTCAACGCTTTGCCCAAGACCATCAAAAGTCAATCTCATTGCCTGGATGTCTTTAGCACGGCCAGTAATTACGCCAACAGCGCCACCTATAGCCATTAAGCCAGCTGTAACGGCAGCAATCCAACCAAAGGCAGTTTGCATCATTGTGCCTGCAGCTGCCACTTTAGCGCCAAAGCCTTGAGCGGCAAGACCGGCCGCTGTTACTTGATTAGAAAGCCCTGCTACAAGTGCTTTTTGCGCTACCCATTTTGGGTTTATACTTGCAACAATTTGACCTTGCTTATTTAGGCCAACGTTGTACTTGCTCATCATGGAAAGCTTTTGACTTTCCGCCCGAAGTTGACCCTTGGCTGAAGCCAGTGTCGTTACTTTTTTTAAAATCTCTTCATATCTTCCAGTTACCTGTAAAATATCTCTTTGAGACGCTAAGTTTGCTTTATATGCCTTACCTTTCTTGTTTAACGTAGTGGCTTGCTGTCTGAGCGATGCGAGTTTATCTCTTTGAACCGCTAGCTCCTGCTTTACCTTCAGCGCTGACTCGCCTTGGATGTCGACCATCTTCTTGTAGTCTTTCACCATCGGGTTCAAAGCCCCGGCTGAAAGCGTTCTAATTTCCTTAATGCTTCCGGTTGCGCTGTCTGTTTTGTACTCAATATCGACAGTAACTTTTGGCTGCTCCTTGCCCAACTTGGCCGCAAGTTTCGAGCTTACATTTTGAAGTACCCTTTCATTGCCCTGCTCCACCGCTCGGGCGGATTTTTGAACGAGACCGAAAATTTCAGCTTCAGCCTTGTTCATGGCTGATTTGTCAACGCCAGGAACAATGTAAAAATTAGATCCTTTGGTGACTTCAGACATTTTAATCAGGCCTTGCTGGATTTAGAGTTCCATAAAAAAAGAGCCCCTTAAAGGGCTCTTGATGATCGCCTGATTGAAATCAGCTCTGGAGAGTCAGGTGATAAGGACCGTATCCAGTCAGGGTGCATTCCCAGGACACAATGCTTGACACTTCGTTGGACTCGGTGTAACCAGTCAGGGTGCCGTAGCCCACGATCTGCTCGGTGGTACCAGTGGGGCCAACACGCATAAAGGCAACACGCAGGCCATCGGCCACAGTATTCTGCTCGGTGAGGCGCAGGATTTTGTAACCAGCGTCGCCGAAGTCGGCGATACCAGACAGAGAGATGCTGAAGCTCTTGGTAGTGGCCACGGCCTGGTTAAAGCCGTTGGTGCTGTCGTCGTAAGTGTAGATGTCCTCAGTTCCGGTGTCAGTCTCCAGGGAAGCAGCGGTCAGGCCGGTCAGGCGAACAGCATCGTCGGTGCCGTCCATGGCGAAGGCAACGGAGTTTACAGTGAACACACCAGCGCTGTAAGCTACGGTGTGAGCAGCGTCAACAGGAGTTGCGATGTCGACGGTAGGGGCTGCGGAAAAGTCAGTGACCAGAGAGTTCTGGACAGGAACGATGTAAAAGTCGTAGCCGAATGCGGCCGAGAAGTTTGCCATAGTAGAAACGGGGAAACCCGCGTGAAGGTACCTCGGACCTTCTCGGTCCGTCTAAGTTAGATTGCCAAACCAGTGCTTAGACCGCCACGATCGGCATATCCCCCTTGACGATAAGCTTGGTCTGAACCTGGGCGCCTAGTCCATCGGCTACTGCAACGGTTTCAAGGCTGCTTGAACCGGAGAAGTGTCTCATTGCCCTTGACACTGCGGCGGTCAACTCTAGGCCGGTCGAGGGCTCCCAGCAAATGAAAAAAACCTTCCAGTCAACAATAACATCCGATGACGCTGTCACGTAATCCAAGCGCCTGACGTCTGCTGCATCGTGAATTATGACCTCAACCCCCGCAACTTTCTTGACGGCAGGCAGGTCGCGACCAGGAGTTATGATAGAAATAGCAGGCGCCGACTGCCCGGCCCGAAATTCATACGAGCCCAAAAAGCTCATAAAAGTGCTGTCAGCGACCAAAGTGTCATAAATGACCTGCGCCGATGTCGGAAAAGATTGCGCCACAAACCTAAAGTCACTGTTCTAGTGTACCTTCCCTTGGTAAACTGAGGGCAAGGCAAAACCACACGGAGGCTTCAATGCTAACGAAAAGATTTCTCTTCAGTGGTGATGTCTTAGTAATAATCTGAGATGCACTCCTCCCAGGATTTCCTCCCCGTTTACGAGAGGGTTTCAGATTATCTTCACAATATGTCTGCTTTGACTCGCGGTGAAGCCCGCCGCCAATGGCGCCAATCTATCAAAGACGCCTGGAACAATCGCTGCGCTTACTGCGGCAAGCCTCCCATTGACGACGATAGCCTTACTGTTGATCACGTACGCCCCAAGTCCTGCGGAGGCGAAGATAAGACCTCGAACTGCATTCCTGCCTGCCGGGAGTGCAACCAGGACAAGTCTAGTCAGGAATGGGCTGCCTGGTACCGCCTTCAGCCCTTCTACAGCATTGCAGCCGAGTGGCGAATCAAGCAGTGGCTGCAGGGCGGTGTTCAGGGTTTCGGGCCGTACTCGGAAGAGGACAGCCGGATCGTCGACGATTATATCAACCAGATCATGGAAGAGTGGCCCTCTAGCTAAGAATCGCGTCTTCTTGGGCAATCACCTTGGTATGAATCAAAGGTACCCGCAGGTCTAACGTATTGCCCTCTAGATTTCTGAATTGGCGCACCTGGTCTGATGCGGATTCTTGCGCAATCAATAAACCCTTTACGCCTAACTCCGTTTTCCGTGGCGCGACAAGAATAGCATCGTGAGCGATCAAAGCCGAGGGAGGGCTCGATAGAGGTCTGGCGCCTGCAGAGGAAACATCTTTGTAGCAAAACAAGGCCCACGCAGGCAGTTGGCCGGATTTTACCAGCGCCATGTAGCAAGCCGCACTGTAGCTGTCGGGACCGTTGTTTTCTATTTGCTTGTATAGTGAGAAATCTAACGGAGAATAAGGCTTTTTTTGAGCCTTTGGGTCTCGCTGGCTGTTTGCATATACTGCAGTACCAAGAGCGACAGGCATTTCCAAGGCATGCAACTCTTCTCGTTGCAATTTAAGCAGCTGGTAAAAGCCTAGAAGAACATAATCGTAAGGAAGATGATAGAAAGACTTCCAAGAGAACTCAAGGTCCCCTGGAAAAGCTTTTTTCATTTTCCAGTAAATGACCTCCCAGTCAGGTTCAACACTTTCACCAGCTCTTACTTTTTTTCAAGTAAATCCATACTTTCGTCGTCGACAGCTTCGTCCTTGTCTTCGCCAACCAAGCGGCTAACGCTTTTAGACTCTTCGTCCTGATAAAGCTTGACCAGATCGTTTACAAGGTCTTCGTGCAGATCGATCACATCGACCATCTCAAGTTCCTCATCTACTCTGTATAGCAGCAAGCAATAAGCCATCATAAAGGTCTTTTTCTGTTCTTGCGCAAGTATGACGGCCGCTACTTCCGCAAGCTCGTCAGGAAAGTTTTCGGCCACATCGTAATTGGATTTAGCAGGCTCTGATAAGCCGTTAAGAACCTCTTGATAAGCCTCTTGCTGACTAATTTTGTATTTTTTGGCGATAACGTTAGACACCTTCATGATAGCCTTGATTACCTCGTCCTGGCTCTGAGTATTGGCCATGAAAGCCTTTTCCCCAACAGTCAAGTACCCTTTACGCTCGACCTCCAGTCTTCCGCTGGCGTCGGAGCCCAATGTCTCGATTCGCGGCTTTAGCCTAGGAGCAACGACGAAAGGAAGTTTGGCCATTAGTGGCTAAGAAAGCTGGCTTAGAGTACCAAAGCCACTTCTTTTCGCAAAAAATCTTCAAAATCAAATTGAGGTACAGGGCCGCCACCATACAGAACCGAAGAAACCCAAGGCCGTCCCGGCAAGTACACCGGCCTGGCGCTCATGTTTCCGTAGGGATGAATGTAGCCTCCATCATGAACAATGCCAGCATAAGGAGCACTGTAGCTTACGTTTATTCCGTTTTTTTGCGCTGTAACTTCAACAGACCTAGCCAATTCCCCCGTGTCGTAGATGTCCCTGAGGCCGGTTGGCCAGCCCCATACAGAGGCTTTCAATGCAGCCGTAAGAGCCTTTTCTACTTCTTGCGCTAGCTTCGGCATAGCCTTAGCTATGGCCTCACTGGCCTTGGCTAGCAGCTTTTTCTCGTCGACGGGGTCGATATCTCTTGGCACCACGTCAAGGGATATGGGAACAGGAAGGTACAATCCTATCATTGGTACTTTTAGCTGACCAAGAGTACCTGTCTGAGCCTTAAACAGTCCGCCTAGGTTGTCGTTTACTTTTGTTTGCATTGGACTTAATTTTGAATCTCGCCTCCGGTAAGTTGCAGCTCGACTCCGCCAATTTCTTGATACAGAATCTGGTCAATTCCCTGCCCTCCGAAAACACCGCTAGAGCGCTGGATTTTAGCCGCAGGCATGATGGGGTCCTGGCCCAGCCTGAACTGGCACTCAGTGCCCGTAGCAAGCCATTCGTACTGCGTAGCGAACTGCGCCCAGACCAGTGCAGACTCGTCAGAGGTCTCCAAGTCCCATGTGTTAGACACTTGTACCCACTCCAAGGCATAGCCACGGTAGTAGAAACTGTCCCCACTGGCCCCAGGCATCATTTCGCCGTCCAACTGTGACGGTATAGGCACCAACTTCGAGCCAGAAGATACCCCAGAATATTGAATACGAGAAATGAACAGCTTAACCAGGTAAGAATCCCCAGCAGCCTCTGTCCACCTGCCGTTGACCAGCGAGACTGCACCCTGGTTTGGTACCAAAATCCTACCATTTGCGTAGGGCAGTAGAGGTGACGCCATTCCTTGTTACCGCCTGGTAGACTATCTATAGTTAGAATACCCAGATGAGACCACCAAAGCCTATCGATGTCCAGCGCTGTGCAGAGTTCCTGGAGATCGACCCAGCCTCACCGACAGGGCTGACGTGGAAGAAGGCCCCAAGATATAACGCGCAAGTGCTTGGAAAGCCCGCTGGATCGCCCCACAAGGGCGGGTATTTCAGGTTCGCACTAGATCGCCAGGGGCTACTGGTTCATCGCGTCGTAATGGCACTGAGCTGCGGCTACGATCGCCCTGACATGGAGGTGGATCACATCGACGGCAACGCCAGCAACAACTCACCAGACAATCTCCGTTGGGCAGATCGGAGTACGCAATGTCAAAACCGCAAGGCCAAGGGTTTGCCTTACGCCTCCTGGCACAAGCGCCTCAAGAAGTGGCAGTGTCGCGCTACTGTTGACGGTGTTCGCGTACACAACGGGTACTACGAAACAGAAAAAGCCGCTTACGAGGCAGGTGTCGCCCGTTTCGGCTCTAGGAGATAACGCGCAGCGGCGCGATTTTTTAGCTTACCTCGGGCTATCGCCCTCGCTACGCTTCAGGATCAAACTGCATTTCCAGCGTCATCATGAACAACTGGCTCCTGAGGGCCTGTAGCTGCTCTTGTTCCTCCTGAGGGCGTGCAGGGTACCCAGGCCATACTCGAATGGCTTCCTGGACCGCATAGAGCAGTGTACGGACCTCATCATCCGTCAGCTCTACCATAAAACCCATCAAATCGTCGTTCATTTGTTGCGGCAGCGGCTGCAGGACTCAATTTCCCCTTGAATGTATTTACTGTAGGCAGCGTTTACCACTGCCCAGTCGTTACAACCCTTACACCATGCCTGTGCTACCTCAGATTTAGCGATTTCTTCCATCAAGGCATTTACCTCTGGACTGTTTTCAGGATGGCCCATGATAGAAAAACCGTAAAGTTGCGTTCAGTCTACCAATGCAGGTTAAATTCCCAATAAAAATCCAATTTTCCAGCTCTTTTAGCTTTTCTTAATGATCTTTTCGCCTTCAGATACAGAAATTTCAGCGATCGGGACAAAATCATGACCGAATTAGCGGTGTTCCTTGGGTAGAACCCCCAAGAAGGCCACCAAGACAGCTGCAAAATGCAAAATACTGGGCAATTTCATCCTTCGCACGCATCATTTCCTTCTGGGCACCGCTTGGAGCACCCGCAACATCCTTCTCCCACTCCAATACATCAGCCTTAACCAGTGTCTTACCCTCAGTATCGCTTAAATTCTGGGTAGACTCGGCCGCTTTTGCTGCCTCATACTCGTCCAAAGCAACCCGAACATTCAAAACGGCCTGGACACTCATTGCCTCAAGCTGATTGGCGCAATTTGACACGCACTCAAGCGTAAAGCTGCCAAATGGTACACCCAAGGCCTCGATAATCCGCAGCTCGTCGCCAGCTACCCAGGAACCAGAAGTGTCAAGAGCCATGATCGGTAGTATAACTGGTCAAAGTAGTCTTCCGATCAGTTAAAATGGATAGTACCGCCAACAAACAAATGGTAACCAACTCCTTGGCCCTCCTGTTGGCAGTCCGTTGTCAATCCATAGATGCCGTTAAACAACTCCTCGGCCGATTTTATCACCAGATGTCCGCTAAAAACGCTAAAATTTTTATGAATCGTACCATTATGCTCCTGGAACCTAAAGAACGCGATTGGCTCCGAAACCTCTACTGACCTCGCTAGCATAAAGCTGTACCGGAATTTTTTACAGAAAATTAAAGGGGTCGGTCAGTGGCCAGCGCATCACAAATCGGGGTGGGGGGGTACTCCAGTTTTACTTTCGGTTCTGCGTTGAAACACCTAGCCTTTCAGCGCCCCTGTGGCTGCCGTCCTATCAAGCGCAATGCTTAGCACGTTGCGCCTTGATGCTTACCAGCTTCCTCTCTACTACTGCGGCACGAGCTGGAAAAGGAAATGATAAAAGCAACAAATCATGATCGTGACCGGCCCGCAGGTCGTTGTTCACGCTCACGAGCGCTACCATTACTCCCACCATGCGATCAAGCCGCGGTCGATCAGACGAGCTTCGGCCGCTTCGGGCATGGCTTGCGTAGGCTTGCAGGGCTCAGCGGGCTTCATGCCGTACAGGTCCT
>Ga0213867_1000546_pt1 | contig 16883 bp, 22 predicted proteins | sample PICome_12_FD_160120 | JGI IMG/M metagenome (GOLD analysis project Ga0213867, IMG submission 160120) | Coastal seawater microbial communities near Pivers Island, North Carolina, United States - PICO540 | ecosystem: Environmental > Aquatic > Marine > Coastal | place: USA: North Carolina... | reverse complement strand
TTACGTTGTGCTTGGACAGATGGTGGACTTCACATAATGCCGATATTATCAACAGCGACAGGTAGTTTTTTCGCAGGACGTAGAGCAAGTGCTTTCAGTAGTGCGGCTTGGGATCCGTCAACAGATATTACTGCCGCGGCTTGGTTTGATGCTAGTGATACTAGTAGTTATACATTGAGTGGATCAAATGTTACAGCAGTCACAGACAAAGCAGGCAATGCCACAGTCACAGTTACCGGCACGCCTAATGTGACACAGTCACTTGACAGTAAGAATGTTTTTCAATTTACGTCAGGGGAAGATTTGACTACCAACGAGTTTGCACAAGCCAGCAGTGGCAATCACTGGGCCATTGGTGTAATGCAATGGAGTCAGATCAACGACACACAGGATAGTTTCTGGAGTACAGAGACCACAAGTAGTCCAAAAAGAGACTATGCTGTAAGTTCAAGCAATGCCAGTACGTTTAATGGTGAGTTGGACCTGGACGCTTTGAGTTCCAACAGGATATCATCAACCATAGGTAATGCCCAGGACTTTAATAGTCCAGGTGCTGTACCACAGAACACTTGGGTTATTATTAATGCTATATTCAACAAGACAGGCAACCAGATTATTGTTAGAGTAGATGGTACTTCCTTATTTGCTATAAATGGCTATGACAATAGTCTACAAACAAATATGGACCTACGTATATTCCGCAATAGAGCCAACGAACGAATGCAAGGTCAAATGGCAGAGTTTTTTACGGTAGCAGACATTCCTGGCACAGGTTTACAAGACATTTCAGATGTAGAAAAAGCAGAAGGATATCTTGCTCACAAGTGGGCACTGACAGGCAATTTACCTGTGAGTCACCCATATAAGAGTTCAGCACCAACAGGATAAATATTACAAATAGGATAAAGATATGGCAAACAGATTTCCACTAATAATAGATACAGACGATGGTAATAAATTAAAAGAGTTGCCAATAGGTGATAATTTAAATTTAGCAGGAAGCGGTATAGTAAATGCTGGTTCAATTGCCGCAACAGGACTTACTGTTGCTGGTGTTGCATTTAATCCATTTAGTGGTAGCTATACAGACTTAACAAATAAACCGGCAGTGGTTGCACAAACAACTGATGAGTTACCGGAAGGTACAACCAATCAATACATAACTAACGAAAGAGTACAAGACATTGTTGCGGCAATGCTTGTAGAAGGAACTGGTATTGATTTAAATTATGATGATGCGGCAGGCACATTGACTGTTGTAAACACAGGAGGCGGTGGCGGCTCTGCAGGAGAAATAGAAGATTTAAGTGATGTTATATTAACAACACCTAGTAGTAATCAAGTGTTAAAATTTGATGGTGTACAACAGGCTTTTGTTAATGAATATGTAAATTATAATGAAATAGTTGGCACGCCAAGTCTAGCAAGTATAGCAACAACAGGTAGTTATGTAAATCTTACAGATAAGCCTAGTATTCCAAATGACATTGATGATCTAGCAGATGTAGATACATCAAGCACTGCACCAACTACAGGACAAGTTCTAAAATGGAACGGTAGTAATTGGGCACCTGCAAATGATATTACACAAGGTGGCGGTGGACTAGATGCTGACACACTAGATGGCCAAGACAGTTCATACTATTTAAATTACAATAATTTATCAAACACGCCAAGTATATTTGACGGAACTTTTAATGCACTAACAGGCACACCGACCACACTAGCAGGATATGGTATAACAGATGCTATAAGCAGACTAGGCAATGTTAATATTACAGGAAGTGTAACAGTCGCAGATGATGCAGGCTTAGTAGTAGGTGAGGACGGTGACTTTACATTAACAACAACTTCTAGCCAAGTAGAAATGACTATGAGTACTGTTGGACATGATTTAGCAATAAAAACTAAACCAACTGCTACACCAGTAACAGCAATGTTGTTTGATACAAGTGCTGGTAGAGTAGGTGTATGGAATACAACACCTTTATATAATTTAGATGTTACAGGCACATTCAAAGCAGATACAATTTACGGTAATGGTAGTAACTTAACAAACATCAGTTTAGATCAAGTAATTACAGGTGGTAGTGCTACTAATCAACCATTTAGCACAGGAACATTAACAAGTGCAGTAGCAAATACATCAGACTTAGGATCCACTACAAACAAATGGAATAATGTTTATGCAAACAACTTTCACGGTGATGGTTCTAATTTAACTAATGTTAGTGCATCAGTAGCATGGAATGATGTTACAAGCAAACCAACTTTTGCAACTGTCGCAACAACAGGTGCTTACAGTGACATTACTGGCACACCTACTATACCAAGTTCACTTACTGATTTAGGTATAGCAGATAGCACAGCAGGTTATGTGTTAACAACTGACGGATCTGGTAACTTTACTTTCCAAGCAGGCGGAGACAGTGTTGGTAACTTTACATTTACAAGTAGCGTCATAGATACAGATGACAGCAGTGGCATTACAGTTACTCCAGCAGTAACAATGAGTAGTGATTTAGCAGTACAAAATGATTTAACTGTTTCAGGAACTATTACAGCAGACAATATTGTAACTACTGCAAGTGGTTCACCTACATTAGAAAGTAATTCAACAATTAATCTAAGTGCAACAGATAGAGTTGTAATTAACAAGAGTCCATTGACTATGGCTAGTTTTACAACTACTGAGCGTGATAACCTTACAGCAACTAATGGTGATACAATATATAACACTACAACAAACAAGTTTCAAGGATATGCTAACGGTGCGTGGGTAGACTTACACTAAGGAGTTAACATGAGTGAAGTAGAATATGTAGTCACTCTTAAAAAAGGTGTTGACTACGATCAATTCAATCAAGACATGATAGCGTCTACAGGCGCAGGAGATATTCCGAACAGAACAGTAGATGTTGCAAATGCAAGACCAGGTTCGGCTCGTAATACTCATTACATGCTTACAGAAGCAGAAGCTGATGCACTAAAAAACGACAGTAGAGTTTTAGATGTAGATTTACGTCCTCAAGATATTCCAGATATAATTTTAGAACCATACGCAAGATACGAAGGAACTTTCTTAAAAGGAACTAGTGATAGTGGTAATTATATAGATTGGGGTAAACGTAGACACAGTCAAACTATTGAAACACAAAGTTGGAGCAATACACTTGTAGGCGGTTACGACTATAACTTAGACGGTGAAGGTGTTGATGTTGTAATTTCTGATAGTGGACTACAAGTTGATCATCCTGAGTTTACAGATGCTTACGGTGTGTCAAGAGTACAACTTATAGATTGGTATGAAGAAAGTGGATTAAGCGGATTTCAAAATGCAAATCATTATAGAGATTATGACGGACACGGTACGCATTGTGCCGGCACAGCAGTAGGTAAAACATTTGGTTGGGCAAAGAATGCAAGAATTTTTAGTGTCAAAGTAAATGGCTTGGAAGGGTCAGGCGACAGTGGTACAGGAATATCAATTTCAGACTGCTGGGACGTTATTAAACTATGGCATAGAAACAAACCTATTGATCCACGTACTGGAAAAAAACGTCCTACTATTGTAAATGCAAGTTGGGGTTATAGTAGAGCTTATGGAACTGCTACTTCTATTTTATATAGAGGTTCAACATATAACAGCAGTAATGATCCTAGTTTTAGCACTAGAACACATCTTAGAGATACTTATGGATTGTACAATTACCTTGCAAATTTTCAATACAGAGCTCCTTTAAGAGTAACAAGTGTAGACACAGATGTTGAAGAATTAATTGACGAAGGTGTACACGTTTGTATAGCGGCTGGTAACAATAGTTTTAAAGCTGATGTATCTGGAGGTGATGACTATAATAATTTGTTATTTTACAGTGGCGGTAGTATGTACTACCACAGAGGTAGTTCACCTTTTAGTCCAAATGCATTTATGGTGGGAAGTTTACTATCACAAACAGGTACAGGAGATAATAAAGTAGGATTTAGCACATGTGGCCCGGGCGTAAATATATATGCGGCAGGAAACAATATTGTCAGTTCTTGTAGTACAACTACTAGATTTGGTAACACTCCTTATTATGATAACAGTAGTTTTAAACAAACCACAATAAGCGGAACTAGTATGGCTAGTCCTCAAATATGTGGTATAGGAGCTCTTTATTTACAAGCAAATCCTATGCTTACACCAGCACAATTAAAGGACATGATACATAAAGATTCAAGCGAAACTATGGAAGCAGGTACACTTACAGGATATGGTGACACAAATGACGCTATGGGCGGTCCACGTAGGGTAGCAGTTTCACGTTACAATAAGTTTATACCTTATACAAACACATTATCAGGTAAATACAGTATCAGGAGTTAGAGAATGGCAATACAAACAATTAACATAGGTACTGTTGCAAATGACGGTAGTGGAGACGATCTAAGAGAAGCGTTTAACAAAGCAAATAGTAATTTTACAGAGTTAGACAATCGTATCGTTGAAGCAACAACAGCAAGTAACTTAGGCAGTGCAGGTGAAGGTGTATTTGCACAGAGGGTAGGATCAGACTTACAATTCAAGAAGTTGATTGCAGGTTCTGGTACAACGTTTGTCGCAACAAGTCAAGGAATAACTATTAGTTCAACTGCAACTGGATTAAATGACATATCAGTAATTGCAGACACAGGTAATAGTGCATTAAATCAATCTAGTTCAACATTGACTATTGCAGGAGGAGCAAACGTAACTACAACTGTTACTGATAACAGCGTTACAATAGCAAGTCAAACAGTTTTACAAACAGATTCAAATCCACGTTTAGGTAATAACTTAGACACTAACGGATTTAATATAACAGGTTCAGGAGATGTACGCACTACAGTATTTGGTGTTGATATGCGTGAAGTTGATGGTATTCAAAGTTTTGTTAAAGGCTTTGATTTTAAAGCAATCAACAAAACCGCAACAAACTTTATTGAATTTATCGAAGCAACAACTGATGTTGACTTTGGTACATTTGTATCGCCAGCAACATTTAACGTAGACTTAGGAAACATCTAATGGAACTATGGACAGTAAGGACAGGACATAATCTTGGAACCATTCAAGAAGGGGTTACACAATCTCTTCCTTTACCTGTTCAAAACAATCCAACCTTAACATTAATAAGTGGCTCACTTCCGGGCGGACTAAGAATTGAAAACGGAAGATTAGAAGGAACACCTTTTGAAGTAGCAAGAGCAGAAACAAGCAGTTTTTGTATCCGAGCAACTAGTGGTGTATTTAAACAAGACAGAACATTAACAATTACAGTTGAAGGTATGGACGCCCCACAATGGGTAACCCCAGAGGGTTCTTTAGGTGCAGGTCCAAATACAAAAGCATATGTGCTAGACAGTAGTATTGTTGATTTCAAATTAGAAGTATTAGATCCTGATCTTAAAGCAGGTGAGAATTTAGAATTTTGGATTGCAAGTGAAGACGGTCAATTACCTCCAGGATTGCGTCTCACAACTGATGGAAAAATTGTAGGAGCAGTAGAGCCTATACTTGCACTTGAGAAACGTGCTAACACAGGATTTTATGATACAAATACATACGGTGAATTTCCTTTCGACTTTGGTGTAAAAAGTTCAAACGGTTTTGACAGTTATTTTTATGACACAACATTTTATGATTTCAATACACCAACACGTAGTCCAAAAAAATTAAATCGTTACTATGAATTTATAGTCAGCGTGAGCGATGGCACAACTGTTGCCAAACGTAAGTTTCAGTTATATCTTGTAGGAGATGATTTTCTCCGTACAGATAACACAATACTACAAGTTGGTTCTGGATTATTTACAGCAGACAATACTAACCTAAGAAAGCCTGTTTGGCTTACACCAGGAGATTTAGGATTTAGACGAGCTGATAACTATGTTACATTATTTTTAGATACATACGATCCTGCTACTACGACAGGTGTTATCAGTTATTTGCTTGAACAAACTAATGACGATGGATCAGAAAGCACACTGCCTCCAGGACTTGCATTAGATTCTACCACAGGAGAAATAGCAGGTAGAGTACCTTATCAGCCAGCAGTAACAAGAGAATATAAATTTACAATTAATGCTATTAGACAAATTGCAGATATTGATTACGCTGAAACACAATTTGATTTATACGAAGATGAACCTGTATTAGGTGGAACAAAATTTGTAAACATTACAAAAGTTATAAATTTAGAAACTTTAATTAGTTTGCCAAGACTTAGTACAAAAAGTCAAACTTATGCAAATGTATTAACAGGAACACAGTCAAATGACTTTGATACACTAGAACTTACTGAGCCTTTAAAAAGCCCAACTTACTTTTTAGCAACTGCTGATAATTTAACAGGTGCCGGACGTATTAAAGTATACAATCCAACAAGTACAAATATTGCAGGAGTATATTATGATGGTCAAACTAGTCATAAATTCCAAGGGCTAACTGTTGTAAACGAAGGTGGAATAGATTACGGTATAATCAATATTGATGGAGTGTTAGCACAAGACATACCTGAATACACAAAAATTTATTACGGTACAGTTATTCCAAGAGGAACTACATTCTTTGTACAAACTACAGACAGTGAAGCAGATATAGTAGAATCTAAAAAAACATTTACTGTAAAAATGCTAGGTGATGTAGAAAGCACAATACAATGGCTTACTGCTGAAGACTTAGGTACTCTTAGAGCAAACTTTATTAGTACATTAGGAGTAAAGGCTCAAACTAATGTTCCTGATGGTAAATTATTTTATACTTTAATAAATGGAAGTTTACCTCCAGGACTTAAACTTGCAATTGACGGAGAGATAGTAGGCAAGATTACACAGTTTGGAACTATAACAAATCCAGGACTTACAGTTTTTGATAACAAAACAACTTCATTTGATGGTGCATCAACTACGATTGATAGAAAATATACATTTACAATAAGAGCTCAAGACCAATTTGGATTTAGTGCAATTGAAAGAACATTTTCTTTAAGCACTATTGATCCTGATGATACTTTGTATAGTAATCTTAGTATGCGTCCTTTAATGAAACAAGAAAAGAAAAGTGCATTCAACCAATTTATTTCTAATCCTAATATTTTTACACCTGCTAGTATATACAGACCTAATGATGCACAATTTGGTTTGCAAACAGATTTAAAAATGCTTGCATATGCAGGTATTGAAACAAAAGAAATTGAAAACTATATAGGTGCGGCTGGCTTAAATCATAAAAGAAAACGTTTTAGATTTGGCGAAGTTAAAACTGCAAAAGCAACTGTAAGCGGAAGTAATGAAACAGTATATGAAGTTGTGTATGTAGAAATAATTGATCCTGCAGAACCAACTCAAGGAAGAGCTAGAAAATCATTCAAAATTGCAAATGAAGAAACTATAACAGTTGATAGCGTAGAACTAGAATCAAAAGATGATAATAGTAATTTAGGTTTAGGTGGTAGTGGTTTAGATATACAAGGCAGAGGAGCAACTTTGAATATCAGTACAGTTGGAGATTCAATTGTGGTTACTACTAGAGAAGGTGAAACTTTCATAGACACTACAGGAAACGTAGTTGTATTCAGTAATGATGGTAGCACACAGTTTGCTAGTAACAATATACTTGATAGTGGTCCTTCTGAACCGTTTAGATTTAGACCAAATAACAATACTATAAAAGCAGACACACAAGGTGTAAACGCAAGTCAATCAAAAGATCAATTCAAATATCTAACTAACATCACCAATATGCGTAGTAGAGTAAAACAAGTAGGAGAAACTGAAAGAGAGTTTTTACCTCTATGGATGCGTACACAGCAAACACTAGGACAAGGGACATTAGGTTTTGTTCCAGCAGTTCCGTTATGTTACTGCAAACCAGGTACTAGTGCTGATATACTGTTAAATATTAAAAACAGTGGTTTTGACTTCAAAACACTTGATTTTGATATAGATAGATATATTATAGATAGTACTAAGGGCAATAGTCAAGAACAGTATATTGTGTTCGGAAACTATGACTATAACGTATAACGGCGATAAATACTATGGAGAACAAATAATATGGCCAGTAACATTAATACAACAAATATAAATGAATCTTATCCAGTAGCAGGTGTAGATAACGATTCGCAAGGTTTTAGAGATAATTTTGCTACTATCAAAAACAACTTTGTAAGTGCAAAATCTGAAATTGAATCATTACAAGACAACACTGCTAAAACTAATGCAAATAATAATTTCTTTGGTAACCAAGTAACAGGTGCAGATCTAATTGGTAACACAGAAACACTATACCCAGGCGGCACAATTAACTCAGGACAAAACGTAAGTTTTGCTAATGGTCATGTACAAACGTTCTCTATAGGTGCAGACTTAACACTTACACTTGCAGATTGGCCAGCGTCGGCAAAAGTAGGTAAATTAAGAGTTATGCTTTTAAATGATGGTTCAAGTCGTACAGTAACTTGGGCAGTAGAAGCAGGTGGTAGTATATTAGTAGACACAGCATGGCCAACATCAAACAATACAACTGTTATTGCTAGTGATACAAATTACACTATTATTGACTTTATGACAATAGATGGTGGTACAAATGTGTTTGCAGAATACAAAGGTTCATTTGCGGCACCGAGCTAATGTTTCACCCTTTTCAGCCTGAGCTAGAAGATTTAACAATACCACAAGTAGAGCAGAAGATTTTAGAGCTCACTAAGAAGTTTCATTCAACCCAAAATCCACAAGTACGTGATCAAATTGCAACTTTTTTGGATATTTACAAGACAGAACTACAAGTAAAACTTGCAAAACAAAAATTAAGTCAAGATGATGACAATAAAGATCTTGACAATCTGATTAATATCAGTTAAAATACAAGTATGATTATGAAAACAGATGACTTAGGCATCCCACGATTCTCTAATAGAGATCTTATAGATATGATTTACACAGGACACGCAGATAAGGTCCATGTAGTATTGTGTGATGCAAATGATGACATAGACAAATTTAATACAGCAATGGAAGAACAGGGTATGAATCCATTGCAAAAGTATATCCCATTAGATGTAGACGAAAAGACTTTTGACGGTGTATGCCAAAGTGAATGGTTTATGCCTTCTGATTACAAAGCACTTGATGTACAAAATTGGGTGTTGAATAAATGCACTACAGATAAAGAGATAGCCAGATGTGCAGAAGAACTTATAGAATTTAAGAAGCGTGATATGAACAACTTGCTACGATACATGATCTATTTGGTAGACTTTATGCGTGAGAACAATATAGTATGGGGAGTAGGCAGAGGAAGCTCTGTAGCATCATATGTGCTATATTTGATAGGTGTACACAAAATCGATTCAATCCAATATGGCCTGGATTGGCGAGAGTTCTTGAGATAAGTAGTAATATAACTAAAGGAGAATAATATGGCTCTAAGACAAACAGGACGTAAACAATACAAGTCAATGCAAGGTAAAACAATTGACATGGATTTGCTACGTCAAAAAAACGAACTAACACAAGCAGTAGGTAATGCTCGTGTTAATGCTAGAGGAGACGAATTAGGTCCAGGTGGCAAAATTATCAAAAAGCGTGAAGATGTCCTAAAGGACTTTTACGATGAAAATGTTGTACCAGTACCAGATGACGCTCCAGTCAAAGCTGAGAAAGTTGCTGAAGCACCAGAACCTGTAAGTGAAATGGTAGATGAGGCTCCAGTGAAAAAAGCACCAGCTCGCAAAGCCGGCCAAACTAAAGCAGAAGCAAAAGTTGAAGACGAGTGGGTAGAAGATGAAGACGGCAACTTTGTGAAAAAAGGTGACTAATGGCTATTAACTTAAACAATTTAAAAGGCACACTTACAGCAGTTGGGGATCGTGTTCTTGTAAGCGACATGTACTTCGGAGAGCAAAAGACCAAAGGCGGTTTAATTATACTTGACGATGACGGTGACACAAGAGGCATATACCCACGCTGGGGTAAAGTCTACTCAAAAGGTCCTAAGAATAAGGATGATTATAATGTAGGCGACTGGATCCTAATACAACATGGTCGTTGGACCCGTGGTATCAATATGGAAACAGATGGAGAAGAATACACATTAAGAATGGTAGAAGCTGAATCAGTTCTTGCTGTTTCAGATGAAAGACCAGATGATGTAAATATGGGAATGACATATTCCGATGGTCCTGTGGACATTCGTCCAGAAGACTTTGGCGCTAACTAAGTATAGAGGATAAATTGGCACAAGTAGATTTAAACAAGTATAACGATTTTGTAAAAAAAGTCACCAGTGGTGAATCTTTATCAAGTATGCAGATGTATAATCGTATGATTGATATTGAAACCGTTGAAAGTAAAACAAAAGTCAATGCGGCTTCACTTATGACAGGTGCAATTGGCTTATCTAGCGAAGGAGGAGAATTTGCAGAAATTGTTAAAAAATGTATCTTCCAAGGTAAACCAATGGACGATGAAACTATATTTCATTGCAAACGAGAATTGGGCGATATTATGTGGTACTGGATTACTAGCTGTCGGGCTCTTGGTTTGGACCCAAATGAAGTTATAGAAGAAAATGTAAACAAATTAAAGTCACGCTATCCTGACGGAGAGTTTGACGTACACTATTCGGAGAATAGAAAAGAAGGAGATTTATAGATGAGTACTATTGCAGAAGCTCGCACAGCCTATGATGAAGGCTTGCGTAATTTTATGTTGAACATGTATAATCATACTGCCGCTGGACTAGGTGTAAGTGGAATCATTGCTTGGTTAACTTATTCCACAGGGGCTTTGTATGCAATGGGATCAATGCTATGGTTGTTTATGTTTGCACCATTAGGTATGATTCTATATTACAGTTTTGCAGGACAGAACTGGTCAAAACAAACATTAACAAATTTTTATTACATCTTTACAGCAGTAATGGGTGTAAGTCTTAGTACAATTTTTGCTGTATATACAGCATACAGCATTGTACAAGTATTCTTTATAACCTCTGCTACCTTTGCAGGTGCAAGTTTATATGGATACACTACAAAGAAGGATCTAACTAGTTTTGGTAGTTTTCTTATTGTAGGATTAATTGGCATTATTATTGCAAGCCTAGTAAATTTATTTTTACAAAGCACAGGCATGCAATTTGTTATTAGTATTTTAGGTGTGTTGATCTTTACAGGTCTTACTGCCTGGGATACTCAAAATGCAAAATCTATGTATTTACGATATGGCGATAGCGGTATGGGTATTAGATTTGCATTAAGCCTATATTTGAATTTTATCAACCTATTTCAGATGCTATTGCACCTTTTGGGCAACAGAGAATAATAAAATACTTGACTTCTTATACATTTTATCGTATAATATGATATATGTATAAGGAGTTTTCATGAAATTACCAACACAACTTACAGGGTTAGGTACGGCTGGACTTACAGGAGTAGTCTTGATGTATCTACATATTACAGGTGAACTTATAGGATGGGCATGGCCTTTGCTATATGTGGCACTAATACTAATAGGCATAGGACAAGAAAACAAAAGGCAAAACTAATAATGCACGGAATGATTGATTTAGAAACACTAGGCGTTGAACCAGATAGTGTCATTATGACATTAGGTGCTATCAAGTTTGATCCTTTTAGTGATAATGAACCACATACTCCTCTATACCTAAAAGCAGATGTTGAAGAACAATCTGAAAAATATAATAGAACAATAGACGACAACACACTTGCATGGTGGGGTAAACAAAGCCAATCTATACAAGATGAGGCATTCGGTGATCACGAACGTGTTACATGTAACGAGTTAGCCAAACAACTTAACAAATGGTGTGTAGGACTAGATTATATTTGGTGTCAAGGTCCAACATTTGACTTTGTAATACTACAAGATTTTTATAAAAGTATAGGGAAACCTACACCTTGGAACTATTGGCAAATTAGAGATAGCAGAACATTATTTGCTATGATGCCAAGTGATCCACGTAAAGCAATTCAGGAAGAACTACACAACGCACTTGCTGATTGTTTTTATCAAGCAAAATGCGTTCAACAATCATACAAACACTTTGGAGTTACAAATGGCAGATAAACAATATTATATGTCGTATGACGGAACTGTTGTAGAAGAAAAAGATTACAAGTTCTTACGTAAACATGTAAAAAATAAGAAAACTGTTAATTATGAAAAGGCTTTTAAAATTGAAGAAACTAAAAATAGACAGAAAAAAACTAGATAACGGTTTACACTGGACAACGTTCTACAGTGAAAAACTTTTATTAGCAGTAATTGGTGCATTAACAATGTTCGCCGCAGGTATGGACATTTTTAGCATGGTTGTAAATATGAAAGTAGAGCTAGGTGACTTGTTCTTGCTTTTCATTTATGCAGAGATTGTAGGTATGGTTGGTGCATTTTATATTAGTAATAGAATACCTGTAACATTACCAATCATTATCGCAATGACTGCCTTGTGCAGATTAATTGTTCTACATTCAAAAGAAGCTGATCCTTGGATGCTTATAGCAGAAGCAGGTGCTATTGCTGTATTGGCAGGAGCGGCATACTTGATGAGCATGAAAGACAAGCTCAGTTTAGAGAAAAAGGCGTTGAGAGATGAATCCTAAAGACGAAGCACTAAAAAAAGATATCGAACTTTTAAACGTAAAAGTAGATAAACTTCAGTTGACAATAGAACAACTAGATGCTAAACTAACTAAACATATAGGGTTTATTGATAAAACGTATGAAGGATTACGTAATCCAATAGATGCCGCAAAAAGGTTTTTAGGAAGATGAGTAAAGAAAAATTTGTTGCAACATGGGAAGCGTTTACAAAAGATAAACGTATAGGCGAAGAGATTTTAAAAAGAATAGCAAAGTTTCAAGAGAAACAAAAGGAGCAAGAAAAAGAATGAAAGAATTGTGGGTAGAAAAGTATCGTCCTAAAACAGTTGATGGCTATGTATTTAGAGATGAAGCACAACGCAGTCAAGTAAAAACATGGATTAAAGAAAAAACTATTCCGCATCTACTGTTTAGTGGAAATGCAGGTATTGGTAAAACAACACTTGCAAAACTTTTATTTAATGAACTAGAGATCAACGATTTAGATATACTTGAAATTAATGCTAGTAGAACAAATAGTGTTGATGATGTAAGAGATAAAATTGTTAACTTTGTTCAAATGATTCCTTTTGGAGATTTTAAAGTTGTACTACTTGATGAGGCTGACTATCTTAGTCCAAACGCTCAAGCGGCACTACGCGGCGTTATGGAAGAATATCACACCACTGCAAGGTTTATACTTACTTGTAATTACCCCAACCGTGTTATCCCTGCTTTGCACAGCCGTTGTCAAGGCTTTCACATTGCTAAAATAGATCAAACAGAATTTACTGCTCGTGTAGCAGAAATACTTATTACAGAAGGTGTAACACCAGACTTAGATACACTTGATACTTACGTAAAAGCAACATATCCAGACTTGCGTAAATGTATTAATACAGTACAAATGAATGTACAAGACAACAGTTTGCTGAAACCAAATGAAGGTGATACAGGAGAAGCAGACTGGAAACTTGATATGGTTGAACTGTTCAAAGCAGGCAAAATACAAGAAGCACGTAAATTACTTTGTGGTGCAGTACGTCCAGAAGAAATGGAAGAAATATATCGTTGGCTGTATGACAACATAGAATTGTTTGGCGATGAAGAAAAACAAGATACAGCAATCCTTACAATAAAGCAAGGAATGGTGGATCACACTTTGGTAGTTGATCCGGAAATAAATTTGGCGGCAACGCTGATAAGATTAGCGAGGTTATAATGACATACCTAGTAACAGAAAACTGTATAAAATGTAAACATATGACTTGTGTAGAAGTTTGTCCAGTTGACTGTTTTTATGAAGGTGAAAACATGCTGGTAATAAATCCAGATGAATGTATTGATTGTGGTGTTTGCGAACCTGAATGTCCTGCGGATGCTATTTTTCAAGACAGTAACTTACCCGATGGTGAACGTGAAAAATGGGAGTTACTAAATTACAAGTATTCAAATGAATGGCCATTAATTAGTGAAGCACGACCTGATGATGTTCCCCAGGATGCAAAAGAGTGGGATGGTGTACCTAATAAGTACAAAGAACACTTTTCAAGCAAACCGGGACGTGGTGACTAATGGGCGAAGTATACGGATTATTTCAAATACCTGTTGTAAAACAGAAATGTAAAAACCAAGAGCAAATTAAAAAATATTTGCTCGAGGATATCTATCCAGGTGAAGAAAAGGCAAAAAGCAATCTTATTGGTACAGATGTGTATACAGATTACGACGATAAGTCAAATGCTTTAGATCAAAATTTTGTAAATCCTTTGTATCAAGATAATATTATGGAACTGTTAGGCGATATGCAATTTTCGCATGATGTCAATTGGCATGTAAATCTAGACAGTTGGTATAACTTTAGTAATAAAGGAGGCTGGCAACACGTACATGATCATGTTGGCGGCCCTTTACAAGTACAATGGAGTGGTGTGCATTATGCAGTAGTTGATAATGATGAACACGAAAGCACACATTTTCAAAATCCACAGGCGGCTATGATACGTAGTTTGTGGCCTATAAATAACAAAGATAACGTACCACCGTATTGTGATGACTTAGATATTGCACTTAAGGTAGAAGAAGGGGACATTGTATGGTTTCCTCCTTATCTTAATCATTACTTTAAAGAACAAAAATCAGATAAATTACGTTGTACAGTAGCAATGAATTTAACAGTTTTTGATCATCCAATACTAAGGAGAAATAATGAAACTTAAAGCAAAACATATTTTGTTAAGTTATGATAAAGCACAAAACAGTACACACAATAGGCCATTGGGTGTAGCAATGCAAGATGCGGCCAATATAATAAGAGATATAGAAACAGGCAATACAACTTGGAATGATGCCGCCTACAAAAATAGTGCATGTCCTAGTGGTAAAAGATCATTTGGTGACCTTGGTTGGTTTGAAGAAGAAAACATGGTTCCTGAATTTAGTAATGCTGTGAAGGCGACAGGCATTGATTGTTTGGCACCGCCATGTATAACACCTTTCGGTGTACACATAATAGTTAGGACTGGATAGTGTTTAAAGAAGTTAATAATGTTGTTATTGTAGGAGGCGGAACAAGTGCATGGTTCACCGCGGCATTTATAGCACGTAATTTAGATATGCATGTAACATTAGTAGATAAAGAAGTAGGTGCTAGTGTTGGAGTAGGCGAAGGCACTTTGTTACATTTTGATACCTTTTTAAAACGCTGTGGGTTCCCTACAGACAGTTGGTTTGATTTAATTGATAGTACATACAAAAGCGGTATACTTTTTCCTAATTGGGGTAAAGATGATAATCTTGTATGGCATCCTTTTTTCTTAAATAGAGAATATCCAGAAAAAGAAAGTAGTGTATTTGAAGCATGGACACATCACCAACAGGATTATGACTTTACTGATATAGGTGCATTTTGGCGTCTGAGTAGGGATAATAAAGTTGATACAGAAAATTTAAATTTTTACGCTAGTCATATTGATGCAAGTAAATTAGTACAATGGTTACAAGATCAACTAAAAGAACATATTACAATAATCAAAAGTGAAATGACTAACATCAATAGAGATAATGAAGGCTTTATTACAAGTATAGATCTTTTAGATGGACAAAATGTAAAGGGTGATTTTTTTGTAGATTGTACAGGATTTAAACAACTGCTACAATCGAACGCAGATAGGGTTGATCTTAAAGGAAGATTATTTTGCGATACAGCAGTAGCAGGACACGTTCCTTATTCTAATGTAGCAAAAGAAAGACATCCATATGTTGTTAGTGAAGCAGTAGATTGTGGTTGGGTTTGGAATATACCTGTACAAACACGTATAGGAAGTGGCTTAGTTTTTAATCGTAGTATTACAAGTCCTGAAGATGCAAAGAAACGTTTCTGCGAATATTGGGACAATAGAATTACACCTGACAAATTAAAAGTGATTGATTGGACACCTTATTATAATACTAACCCTTGGGATAAAAATGTTTGTGCGATAGGATTAAGTGGCGGATTTATAGAGCCTTTAGAAAGCACAGGACTTGCAACTATTACAGGAGCAATATATACCTTGGCCGCTAGAATAAGGCAACACTATTACACAAAAGCAGATATAGATATGTACAATGCTATTATGACTAGTATATACGAAGATACTATAGATTTTATTAATATGCATTATGCACATACAGATTTTGACACACCATTTTGGAACTTTGTTAAAGAAACACATATTCCTAGCGAAACTTTGTTATGGTATCGTAGGCTTATAGAAAACGGAGAAAGATTACCTAATGATGGTAAAGGACATTTCTTTGGTGGTAGTAATTGGTTATGTTGGTTGCTACAAACTGAAAAGAAAATAGGCAAAGCAAAAAACATTTCATCAGATACTGCATTAGAAATAATGAAAGATTGGGAGGCACAAATGGACGAAAGTCAAACAAAGCCTGCTACAGTTACACATCAAGAAGCAATTGACAACTACGGACTGTACCTTAATATGAGTATGGATCCTACACTTTTAGAATGGAAGCAATAATGAGCGTAAAATTAGTAAGTTACTCTAAGCCTACAATGGCTTATATGATGGACGGAATAAGCGGTGACAATATGTTAGATCTTGTGGCATATTGTGCTAGGGTAAGTAATCCTAGTAACCAAATGAATAATGAAACAAGTGAAAAACTTGTAAAATATCTAATAAAACATCAACATTGGTCTCCTTTAGAAATGGTTAATGCATGTATAGAAATTAACACTACACGTG
>Ga0213867_1000544_pt1 | contig 16914 bp, 5 predicted proteins | sample PICome_12_FD_160120 | JGI IMG/M metagenome (GOLD analysis project Ga0213867, IMG submission 160120) | Coastal seawater microbial communities near Pivers Island, North Carolina, United States - PICO540 | ecosystem: Environmental > Aquatic > Marine > Coastal | place: USA: North Carolina | collected... | reverse complement strand
TATTTCTGCTTCTAGTGCTTGCTCATACAATCTCTTACCTTCTTTATCAGAACGTCCAGATTTAGTAGAGAACAAAACAGCAAAGTCTGAACTCATCATGCTTGCAATAGCAGGATCACTACTAGCAGCATTAAATATTTCATCCAGTCTATCTAGGTTTCTACCACTCTTGTAGTAAGAAAAGATAAAATCTTTCTTAGCTTCTTCCCAAGCCATGTAAGAAAGCATTGATTTTTTTCTTTCAGCAGAATCTTTGGTCATATCAAATATCATTCCTGTATAAGGGTTTTGATATCTCTGCTCAACCATTATAGCCATCTTTGCTATACCTCTTGCTCTACTAACAATACTATCTACAAGCTGGTCACCTTCTTCTTTACTTTGAACATTAAGAGCTTGCTTCATTTCTTCTTCACTAAGAAGCTTATGATTTTCCATAGCTTCAATAAAAGAATCCATTACACCTGAAGCAGACAAGTTTACAATGTGATTAAATAAACTATCATCTTTAAGGTCTTCAAAAGCTTTTCTATCATTCAACTCAGCAGCTTCTAAAAGACCAAGGTTGTTATCATTCTGAACTTTAAATTGTGTAAACTCTGGAGCAAGAGCTGCTAAAATATTATCAGAATGTTTGATAATACTAGCCTCCATATTTTGAAGAGTTTGTAAATCTTTATCTCTTCTTTTTTGATATTGTTCTTTAAAGTCAGGAGAAAACTTACCACTAACAGCTGCAGCTCCTACTCTAAGTTGTTGAATACCACCACTTACACTTTGTACACCAGCACCACCTAAGAATCCTCCTAAAAATGCTTCAAGCCCTTGTTGACTTATCTGATCTCCTAGTCCCTTTTTTACACTGTCTGAAAAAGATTTAGAAAATAAATCTCCTCCTGTAAAATATTTATTGGTGTAGTAATCTTCAAGCGTAGCAGATGTACCCTCTTGATATAATTCTTGAAAACCCTCTGCAAGATTAGCTTTCATATAATTAAAAGCCACCCCTAAAGCATACTTTGCATAGTCTTTATCAGTAAGCGTTTTACCTATAAGTTGTCTTGTAGAAAGAATTTCAGCTTCTACTTTAGTACCTACAGTTTTAGCAAATAAATGTTTACCTCCTTTGCTAGCAACTCTTAAGTTATTTCCTGTGAGGGAATATGGAAGAGTTAATGAATTAAAGGTAATAGCATTAGTAGCATATATAATAGGAAGGTTTGCAAAGTAATCTTTTGCAGATGCTTCTTGTGCCGTAGAAATAATGTTTTGCATTTCAGCTCCTTCAGGAAGTCTTCCATAAGTATTAACATACTCTTCAATTAGCTTATCTTCCATTTGGTTTCTAACACCTGCAGCCTCTACTTGAGATTCATCTACAGCTAATGAAACCATTCTAAAATCTCTATATGCTGCACCAAATCCTTGTTTTGTAAAAAGCTCAGACATTGCATCTGTAGCTCTTCCAAAGTCTGTGGCTTTATCAGATGTTCTAAAAGCACCATATGCAAGCTTACCAGTATTTGGAACAAACGCTCTAGGAATTGCTCCAAGACCTGCCTTAGACATATCATATATATCTTTTAACTTAACAACATCTTTTATGTTGTCAGCTTGCTTTACGGTTCTATATAAGCTTTTAATAGCTCTTGCCCCACCCTTTATTGTTCTAGCTCCTGCATAAAGGAGAGATCCCCCAAAAGTTTCAGGAGCCATAAGAGCTAAAGCTAGATCTTCTGCAGCAATTGAGGCAACTATACCTAAAGTATAATTGAGGTTATAAGGTATGTTTACCATAGATTGGCCCCAACCACCTCTTGTAGACATTGCTCTAGCTGCAGCTTCTTCTGCTATACGACCTTTCTCACGGTCCATAGCCAAAGGGTTTAACATGTCTCCTCTAGCTATTGTACTAAAACCTTCATAGTTACTTATAAAGCCCTGTTTAAAACCAGCTCCAAAATTATGCCATCTAAAGGCTCTTACAAAATCTCCAGTCCAACTAGTATTATTATTATAATAAGTATCATTATCTCTAAAAACAGAAAATCCTAAACGGCTATAAGCAGGATGATCTTTATAGCGGTCTAAGTTTCTTGTCTTAGGATTAAATCCTACTGGTGTAGAATATATAGAAGAAGATGGGGCTGGTGCTAAATATTTTTTACCATCTGAATTTAATGCTGGCCCACTACTAAATCCACCTAATGAACCTAAATTTAAAGTACCAAATTTAGCTGACTCTTCCGCTTCTAATGCTCCTATCTGAGAATGACTAGGAAGAGTTGTAAACATATCCAGGGGATTAGTTTGCTTATTATCTTCCATATCTTACTGTTTTAATGCATCAGGACCATAAACTGCCCCATTCTGCTGGTTGTAAGTATTTACTGCTTGGTCATTATATATTGATAGAAGATTTAAAGTTTGTAAAATATCATCATGGTAGTAAGTGAAGTTTACAACATTATTTTCTGAAGGCCCCAGTACTCCATTATTTTGATAAGGAATTCTATTATACTTTCCTGTCTCAGGATCAAATTGATTGAAATAAACATCAAAGTTTAATTCTCCTTGATTGTTTACATTAATTCTACCATCTGCCAAATTAGGTAGAGTTAAATCATACCCACCATTTATAACACTTCCATATAATAATTCATCATCTGTTGTAGGTAGTTTAGCACCAGAAGATCTAACTATATCTTGAGGAATTAAAATTGTTGCAGAAGTTGTATTATCATTTGGAAGCTTCCCAGGCTTATCATTATCTGTACCAGAAATATTTGATGAAAGCCAGTCCTGAGTTGGAGAAAGTTCAATTGCTGTATAACGCTCATCTCCAAGTTTAAGATTAGATAAGATTGTCATAGACGCTCTTGCAGATGTTGTACCATCTTTTTTCTCATTACTGGTTTCTCTAGCATAATCTTGTATGAATTGATTCCAAAGATCATATGCGTCATTGTCGTTTAGATTTTGACCATATCTTTTTAAGCCAGTACCAAGCTCATCTTTACCTACAACGTTTTGTTTAATCGTTCCGTTAAGTATATAAGCATTACCATTTTTAATAGCATCATTAGCCGTAATCATTAACTCCTCATTAGCATATCTTGTTGTAGTGTTGTTAGTAGGACTAACTAAAGTTCTAGTACTCATTCTTTCTACAGCATAAGAACCGTTGTCTATTTCTACAACACCAGTTAGAGGTGTATAGTTACCAGCTTGCTCATATCTTCTACTAAAAGCCCCGTATATATCATTGTAAATACCAGTAAGATTATAGTCTATTCTATCTCCTTGATTTACTGCAGCAAGTTCTTCAGGGTGTGCGGCAAAATATTCTTCTGCCAACTTTTTATATTTATTAGCTATAGTTGGACTTACTCCACCATATCCTGTTGTAATAGATAGTCGATCAGGCATAGCTTTTTCTACCCATTTACGACTACCCATGTCAAATCTCTTAATAGTATTACTATCAGGATCATATTTTACACCACCTTCAGTACTACCATTTTTAACAGCTTCTGCATATAGTTCTGAAGCTTTATTAAAAATAACCTGATCAGTTGCTCTAATAGTAGCACCACCAGCTAAGAAGTTTACTGTTTGTTGATCTAATTTACCATCAATTAATGCGTCTTGTAAAGCGTCTCCAAACTCATCTTTAGTTCTAATACCACCATTAGAATCAATCAGGTAATCTACAATTTCAGCAACAGCCGGCATATTTGTAAATATACCATCAGCTCTAGTAACTTCTTCTTCTTTAAAAGCTGGTACAATTTCAACTAAAGAGTTTCTAAATTCTTCGTACCTAGTATTTAAACCATTCTTAATGTTAGTTAACTCATTAAGTTTGATTACAGCAGGTCCTGTAATACTACCATTATCTACACCAGCCTGCATGATTTCCATGTACTGTGAAATTTTAGATAATGCTTCAGAACGATTACCAGCTTCTACAAGATTATTAATTTCTGTAACTATACTTTTACCAGGATTAGCTCCTCCTATACCATCAAACTTACCACCTGCTGCAACATATGCAGAAACTGTTTGAGCAAACTTGCTATCATCTCCTAACATTAAATCTGAAGCTTCTTTAGCAAGACTGCTTACAATAGCTTCAACTTTATTATCTGCTTCTATACTTTCTATAACAGATACATTGTCACCACCGGCAGCATTAAGTCTTTCTTGAAAGCTTGGCCCACCACTACCACCAGAAGATCCACCATTAAGTTTAGCCATTGCTGCCATTTCTTTAGCTTGAACTTCTCTTAATTTAAGACTGGTTAAGAATAATGGATTTTGAATTAACTCTCTACTAGAGTTGGTCATTGCCATATCAATAGCAGCATTTTGCAAATCTCCTTGAAATGCAACACTACCAGCTATAGAATATAAATCATTTAAAGATTGAGCTTGAACAGGACTATTATAAGATTTTGCTACAAGGTTAGAAGTTTCTTCAGTAGCTCCTTCAAGTTGATTTAGAGACTTTATATAATCTAAATGCTGTTTAGACCCAGGAACAATACCGGATTTAACAATCTTATTCTCAGCAGTTGCTACCACTGAAGAAGCAACATACTTGTCACTTTCTGCTCTAGCCAAAGCTTCAGCATCTTCTCCAGGCTTAGTATTAAGTGATTGATATTTTGAACTAACTACTTCTAAAGCACCTTCATAACCTAGCTGAGGTATAAGCTGTTGTAGTTCACTTTGAACATTAATGTATCCAAGCTGTGAATAATACTCTTTTACATATGGGTTATTACCAATAACTCCCATAAGCTTATTGTAAGCATAGCCTACTACTCTTTCACCATTTTTACCTTTAAAAATTACTTGAGGGATTCCTCCTTTAGAAGTAGTTGGATTTGAAGTCCATTCTATATTCAACCCATTTTCTTTTGCAATTTCTTGAGCTATCTCAAAAATATTTACATTGTTTACAAAGCGGCTACCTTGTCCAGACATTTGCTTTCTTTGTTCAGGAGTAGCATTAATAAACTCCTGACGTTTAAGAGCAACGTAAGCATCGTTATTAGGATTATATCTTTTTCTGTCTTCTTCTTTAGGACTGTTTTTAAATCTTTGGTTTGCTGATACAAGAGCTTGTTGATTTAAGCTAAAGGTTAAATCTGTCATTATATCTTCATCCTCTAATAAAGGGTTAAAAATATTACGAGCTGCTCTGTAGTTTTCTGGCATGCTTAGATCTACCTCTGCTAGCTTTTTAACCTGAGCTTCAGCATCTTGAATAAACTGATCTCTTCTTAAGATATTATCTTCTAGAGTAAGAGGGAGTTGTTTTAGCTGGCTATAGTAGCTACCTAACTGCATAGCAGCAGCATCATACCTTTGCTGTTTGACATCTAAAAAATTAGCTATCATTTCAAAGGGAGGAGTATATAACTTTACCTCTGGTAAATTAGCCTGTACTTCTGGTATAAACGTTGCCATATTCTTATATTACAATATAATAAAAAATATATTAAGTTTAATAAACCCTTAAAGTTTATTACTTAATAAATTTCTTGAGCAGGTTGTTTCTAAATCGTTCTCCTCCTAGTCTTGCTTGCTCATTTGATCCAGCACTTGTTTGAGGCATACTTGCTTCAGCTTGCTGTCTTCTTCTTTCCATCTCAGTTAAAGCATCTCCTTCAGGTAAAGGAGATCCTGTAAAAATAAACTGACCAGTTAAAGGATTATATGCAAAGTTGTCAGGAAGATCATTAATAAGCTTTTGAATTCTTATATTATTACTAGCCTGATTAACAGCTTCAGAAAGGTTCTCCAGCTTTTGGTTCTTCTGAGCATAATAACCTTCATTAAGAACTGCAGTATCTATAGCCTGCTGTCTATTTTGTGCAGCATTATACTCAGCAAATTTATTTAAATAATCAGCTTTACGCAATTCAAACTCATTTGCAATTTGAGAGTTAGCATTAGAATACCTAGCAAGAGTATTTGCGTTACCCTCAGCAAGCTTTCCTTGTAATAATGATAGATTACCAGCTAACTGATTAGATCTTCCAGCAAGAGCCAGTGTATTAGCAGCAGTATTATATACTTCTTGGTTAGATTGAAGTTCTCTTTCAGGATCTAAGAATGTAGGATCTGGTAAAAAAGGTTGTAATCTTTGAGTATAACCATATTCCCTTGGGATCTTAGCTCCCATTACAGCAGCTATATTAATTAGATCTTCTGGATAGGGGCCTAAATCTTCTCCAGGAGTATCTGTTATAGTTATTTCACCGGGAACAATTTTTTCTTTTTCTGGTTCAATCTCAACATCTGCAAGAGATAAGAAAGTTTTTGCAGTGTTATCTCCATAAATATGATCTATCCTTGAAAGAGCTCCTTCTTCTCCTTCTGCTCTAAATCTTAGTCTTTGAACTAACTCATTATCTTTAAATCTAGAATCAGCTTTTAATCCAGACATCATTAAAGCTAATCCTTGAGCTCTTTCTATTTCTTTATTTGTAAGAGCTTCAAAACCTAAAGCTTCTGCAGCTTTACGATACTCTTCGTTCTCACGGGAGTTTCCTTCATTATCCCAAGTTCTTTCATCAATAGGATAATTAGATTCAGAAAGAGTGTAGTTTTGATACTGCATTTTCATCATCGCATCTAAAACTTCCTCTTTTGTAGCATTTGCATCTGAAGGATTTGCTTCTAAATACAACTGGTAAGCTGCATCAACAATAGGAGAAAACTCTTCTGTCTTTATTAGCTCTTCTAGTCCAGCATAATTTTTAGTAAAATTACCAATCGTTCTTTTACCTCCACCTTGTATTACTTCTGTAGAACCTTGCTTTGGAACATAAACTCCAGGTTTGTTTCTAACCTCTACTGCTTCTACATATGTACCTGGTCTAGATGGATCTGCTATATAAACCTTACCGTTTCTTCTAATGATGTCCTGCTCTTCTCCACCTTCAGCATACTTCTTAGTCTTTTTACTTTCCCCACCTTTCTTGTAAACTTCTCTACCGTACTCAGCCATCATCTCACGCATCATACCAACTTTTTCCATTTCAGCATTGATCATTTCAACCTGTTCTGGAGTAACACCTTGACGTTTTAAAAAGGGTAGCGCAATTTCAGGAATACCTGTTTCAAAATCTTTTTTAGACTCTTGAGCCATAGCCAGCTCTCCTAGTCCTACAAGCTTAGATTGAATGTTACGCTCTGCTGTAGCTTTAGCCATTGCGTCTGCGTTCTCATCTTTAAGAACTTCATTATCTGCACTCATGTCAAACTTCTTAAGCTTAGAAATTTGAGCTGGTGTCATAGACTTTTTACTAGTACCCGGAATAAACTTTTTAAGCTCATCTCCTTTAATGGCCATAGACTTATGATCAGAAAAGATAAATGACTTTGGAGGAAGATTTAAAGGTGTACCACCTTCACTATGTTTCTTACCACCAATATTATATTTTTCAGGAATCTTATTTTTATCAAGATCTGTTACAACAGTTTCTCCCTTTTCTGCTTCAAGATTAGCAGCATCACGTGGAGCTGCTCTTAAAGTAGATTCACCACCAGCCATCATTTTTTTATGATCTGAATCTCTCATGATTGTACCATCAGGCATTCTGTGAAAACCTTTAGGGAGCTTATTAATTTTAATCTTTTTCATTAGTCTAAGATTTCAATGTCAGCACCTGCTGCAATAAGTTCTTGTAATATTTTATCATCTACCATACCAATCTGCCCACCTTTAGCCATGTAAGATTGAAACTGTGTTGGTACATAATCGTCTGGTCTAAAGATACCAGTATTTATTTCATAGTCTCCTCTGTCACCAACAGCCATAGGTACAAAATTATCTGTAAGTAAATTTTGTCTTTGCATTGCTTCTCTTTTACGAGAGGCATTGTTTTCCATAAATTGATTTGCAACATTAGCTATACCAATTCTACCTAAAGACCATATCATACTTTTATCTAAAGTACCATCAGTTTTAAAAGGCTTAGCTTTTTGCTCTTCCTCATATGCAGCAAGCTCTGCTAACTCTTCTTCTGTAGGAGGATCTGGCATTGTATTGGTTGGCGTGTATCTTCCTGTAAAATCTACTAATTGAAGCTGAGGAATGGCTGGCATAAAATTAGGAATAGGTCTAGGTTGTAAACCCATTGGAGCCTGAGCTGTTACTTCTACTTCATCTAATTCTATAGTTTCTCCAGGAGCTGTTTGGTGCTTTCTAAGTTCTTTTTGACCACCACAACTAAAACAAGGCTGACCACCATGTTTAAAGAAATCCATGCTATCAGTATTAAAAATATCTACAGGTTGATACAGTTGACCACCTTCAGCCATATTTTCTAATATCTGCTGCTGAACCTGTGGAGGTAAAGCTTTAAAACCAGCATTATTAGTACCACCTTGTGCATACTTATAACCACCATTACCGTACATCATTTCTTCTTCTGTATTCATAGACTGTTGAGGTGTAGTGTTATAAATATTAATAGTATGAGGGACAGGTGCTTGTTTATTTTTATTAAAAGCTCCTATAACAGCAGGTGCTACAGCTTTAACTATAGGCGCTGCTGCTTTAATCATAGGAACTATAGCACCTCCTACAGCAGCCTTGTATAAATCACCACCATATCCCATTTCGGGAGCATCATGTTCAAATCCCATCTTATCCATTTTAAGATGGTCTTCATATTTCTCAGCCATGTAACCTTTACCAGTTTTGGGATCATACATCATATGTGGCTCAAACTCTCCACCATCTTCCCAAGTGCCAAATCTTTTATGCCAGTATAGCGGGCTAAACGGATCTTTAGCTTTTGCTGAATCCTTACCACCCATTCTATCCCAGAATCTTTTCTTTCTTTCAGTAGATCCGTGCTGCTTAAAGTCTTTCATTCCTTTAAAACCACCGTGTACTACTTTATACTTATCACCTTTCTTAGCAAGTACCATCCATTTTTTACCAGGACGTGTAGATTTTTTCTTTGCTCCTACTTTGGTAAAACCCATCTTTTTGTAACGCTCAGGTATCCCACCACCTTTAGCATATTTATCTTGACCACCGTAACCATACTCATCTTCACCGCCATACATATAAGCATAGTCTCCATAGTTCATGCCGCCGCCATAACCATAGTCAGGAACTTCCATACCCTCTTCAGCCTTTCTATATGTACCACCACGACTCTTATAGGTCTTTACTAGCCACGCAGAACCATAAGCAGAAGGCCATCTATCAAATTTTCTTTTAGCTTCTGCTTTTACTCTAGCATAAAGCTTCTTATTTGTGGGAACATTTTTTGACATAACTAGTTACGATATCTCAATTATAATATACAAAAATTATAGCAGACTACCATATTTACAGCGGTTTAGGTGTTAGTAGATTCTACTACACCACCATACATAAATTGCTTACCTGGTCCTAATTTTTTTCTTGCAGCTAACCAAGCTCTATTAAAGGTGTCATAATCATCATAGCTTGGAAGAGATTCACCACCCGTTTCTTGAAATGCTTGATTCCATTTTGTAATGTATTCTTCAGGAGTATGATTTTTATATTTAGCTTTTGGACCATATATATCAGGAAGAGCTTCGGCTAAACTTTTACCATCTCTTAGCACATAGCCTAAGTAATTTCTAGTACCCTGTCTACCTAACATATTGCTTAAAGCAGCAAGCTCTGTAGGACTATATGTAAGTTTATCTCCTAGTTGAGGCTTATACTCATTATATAAGTCCATTCCATCTTCTGCTAAACCAGAGGGCTTACCAAAAAATAATTCATTTCCAGCAACTCTTTCATCAAATACTCTATTTTGCAAAGTGGTATCATTAGCAAATTGTTTTCTAGTAATACCCTTCATAAAATCCTTACCTTCTATTTCTGAAAATAGTTGCCCATAGAAACCTGTAGCAGTAGATTCTGGATTTATCATTAATTTTCCATCTAAACTTTCTGCATACTTAAGACCTCTTTTTAATCTCTCTATATCTACAGATAACTCGTTACTATTTGCAGAACCTTTTACTTGACTAGAATTTATTATATTTTGTGTAAGCTGGTCAAGAGGTTGTTCTGGTCCTTGATTACCACTGGGATATATTAATTCAGATACAGGTCCTTCAGTCATATAAGGAGGACCTGCCTGCCCGCCTTGTTGTTTTTTCCAAGACCCTTCATCTGCAAACTTAATAGCAGCTTCTACATCTTCTCCAAAATCATAAACTTCACCACGTTTAACTGCCTCCTCATATGCAGGATACCAGCTACTATCTTGAGACATGTCTACCCAAGAACTATCTGAGTTTTGAAATAGTTTAGGGAAAGCAACCCATCCTCTACCATCAACATATTCTCTAGCCATTAAATGAGTAGATACAGAACCATCTTCATTTTTTCTAACACCATTGCGTTGCATAACTTGAACACCCTCCTGAGCTTTAGGTAATTGTCCTCCTTTTTCTGCGTACATGTTATAATCTTTACTGTCATCTTTAGCAGCAATAAGATTCATAGCTTTCATCCAGCTGGATTGATCATCGCCGTATCTTTCTTTCATCCGCTTGTAAAATAAACCTTCTTTAAATGTTTCATCATTCATTAATGACTCATAATTTTCTTTAGTGAAAGGTTGGTTATAATCTTGCCCCTGAGTTCTTAATAAATAGTTTCTAATACCGTATACATCTGCTTTAGTTTCTTCTGGAGAAATCATATGATATTCAGTATCTAAACGGTCAGCAGCACTTTCTAATTCATAATGTAAAGCATTAGGATAGCTGATAGGTTTTGATCCAGTATTTAAATGATTCTGATATGAATAAAAAGGTACATCTTTTGTTGCCTGGTTCATATTCCATAAAAACTCATATTCTTTATCTAGGCCCGGAGCTATCTGTGAAGCTTCATTATCTAAAGTAGATTTTTTGGCTCCAAGACTGTAAACATGACCAAACTCATGTGCCATTACATCTGAAAAATTATCATTTAACCCGCTAGGACCATATTGCTCAGCAATGATAGCTTCCTCCAGAGTAATATCTCCCCTTTCCAGCTGTCTTTTTATTTCTTTTACAAAAGCCTTTTCTCTTCCTTCTGGTCCTCCCCAAGGAGTATTAAAACTTAAAGGATTATAGTTAACTGATCCAGACTCATATTCATTACCTCTAACATCTGCATGTGCCTGATGAAATAAGTTTTTTGTTATATTACCGCTAATAGGTTTTGCAACTAGATTACTTAGAGCAGCATACGTTTGATCTACTAACTGAGGCTTTTCAGATTTTAATCTATTAGCAAATCCAACTCTATATGCTTCATCAGTTGACCATCTGTCTATATCTATTTCATCAGCATATTGAGTTCCTGCTAGTCTTTCAAAATAGGCGTCAGAACCTAAGTAATTAATCATGTTAGATTCAAAAGCACCTTTTGTAGTTATTTCTTCTTCACCTATAAAGGCATTATCAACCATTCCTTTTTTAAACTCTCGTTCTTCTCTTCTCCACCCACCATCAGGACCAAAATCTATTTGATGATTAGCAGATAGGTATGGACGATAACCATGTGTATAGTCAAATAAACTCTTAAAGTCTTTAGCCGTACCCTTTAAATTTAAACTATTTAGTAATGCATCTCTATCATTGCTTATATATCCTCGGTGATATTCTCCTGGTCTTGAATAAGGAGCAAGTTGATCATCATATGGATTTGTATAGTAGTTATTACTTAAAGAAGGTCTTGTTGCACTAAATGCCACATTATTACCTTCTGCTACAACACTGTTTAAACTAGCAAAAGGTTCTGAGAAGATTTTAGTAAAATCAGATTTAATACCTCTAGGGTTAACTCCAAACTGATTTTTAAATTCTCTTTTTACTTGACGTGCGAGTCTACCTGGTTTATTAAATACATAGTCTCCAGACTCATTTTTAGAAACTCCTCCTGCATTATTTAAATTAATAGGAAGATAATACTCACTATAATCTTTATTCCAATCATATTCACCTTGCTGTTGATAACCCGTTCCAAATACTCTAGGTTCCATAGCAGATGCAGTAACAGTTACTTCATCAAGCATTTCCGGAGTTTCTCCTCTTGTTTGATATGTAGGTAAAAACTTTTTTAACTTCATCTTTACTTTAATTTAGCTCTAAACTCTAGAGATCCTCCTTTACTAAATAACTTATTCAAAGTATTAAACTCACTGAGAGACATATTAGGATTTTTTAAATGCGGACTTAAATTACCTCTATAGTAGTCTTGGAAATATTTTGGATTAGTTCCTTTAAAGTTTGGATTCTTATCTAACCAGAAAGGATTTATAGTTTGACTTTCTAATTCCATAAATGTTTGTGGAGATCCTTTCCAACCCTGAGCTTGCCAATCTTTAAACATCTCCCATCTAAGTCTAAGCTTTTCTGCATCATATTCTATAGGAGAGGCAGACCACGCATCTCGTTTAGGGTTTATCAAAAGATCTTTACTAGTTCTATGCGCAGAACCTTTAGGATAATCAGCAAAATGTCCTCTGTTTACCCAATACTTTAATCCGTCATCCCATTCAGCCATAGCTGTACCAAAGGGTGATCCGTATATATTAGTTATACTTTGTGGTAAACCATGAGCCCCTTCATGTGCTACAATCCCCGCTACTTTTTCTGGAGTATTATAATAAAAACCTTTATTTCTAAAAGTCACCATATCTGAGTTGCCAGCCCCCATAGGAGCAAACCCTTCGCTTGTATATCTTTTAGTTGGTTGTCCATATGAAGGTCTTTGCCATATACTTAAAGCACTACTTTCACTAAGATTTGGATTTGCAAATCTTGGTCGTGTATCTGTAAGCAACACTTGTTTGTTTCTTAAGTGCGGTTGGTTTCTAAGATTAAATTGATAAGTTGATTGAGGATCCCACTCCTGTATTTTACGTTGAAGCCAAGGGTTTATCTTAGTACCATCATGTGTATAAGCTTTAACAAAAGCTTCTGCTTCAGAAGCAGCTGCATCTTGCATACCAGCAATCTTTAATCTTTGAGATCTGGTTACTGGGAAGGTTTCAAAAAATGGTCTATTGTTAAGACGTATATCATCTAAACCAGCAAAAATTCCATTAACGTATTCTGGTACAGCGTCACTTGTACTAAGATTTCTTATATAAGGTTTATTAGTAATTCCTCTCACCCGATTATGAAAACTACCATTGTTTAAAACAGTTCTTGGTCTAATGATAATATTATTAAACCCATCAGAATTAGTTTTGCCAATAACCCTAAACCCATTAGGTAAATTACCTAGTAATTCTTTTTCTCCTACAGCAGCTGTATTAAGAGTTCTCATTCCGTCATCTCCAACTTGCCAGATAAAATTATTTGCTTTATCACCATAATCCATTCCTGCAAAATTGTTTCCTAAGTTCTTAGTATATCTGCTAGGTATAACTAATCTAGTGGCATTCTCAGGAACTATTGTACTAGAAGGTAAACCCGCACTCCAAGTTCTAATTGTTTTTTCTGCTGGAGCTGAAAACGTTTGTCCTATTCTAAGATTATTAATTGCTTGTGCTTCTGCAGTTGGTCCACTATAATAACCAAGTACCCTACTAATTGGAAAATCTCCACTAAACTGGGTTGCTCCAGATCTTGTAAAGTCTTCTAATGTACTCCACTGTTGGGGAGTTAAATTCATTCCTCTACCGTAATCAGCAAGTAGTTCACTTTGTGCTTTTGTATAAGGCCCTTTTATATATTGGCTAGATTTAGGAACTACTGAGTTTTCTACTTTCCAAGCTATAGGTAACCGAGAGTTTCCTGTTGCCACGGTATTATAACCTTTTCTAAGTCCTTTTAAACCGGATGGAACAAATGGTAATATTCCTAAAGCATTCAATGCAGCTCCTTTATAGTCTTCATTATAAATAGAGTTTCCTGTATGTACTGCTGCATCAGCTGCTAAAACTCCTGGTGCAGCTGCACTATAAAATGCCATTCCCGGAAGTTTAAAACCTATACTTTCATTATATAACCAGTTCATATTACGATCTACTGAAGCTTTATTAAATGCATCAGCATTTTCAGGAGTCATGTATATTGTTTTTCCTGATAGTAATTCAGCTTGGTCTTTTGGAAGAGGGTTCCATTCCTCTTCTTTTGGTATTGTAACAGGAACAGTTCTATTATTTTTTTTGTCAGCTATGAATAATGACTTATAATCATCAACTGCTTTTCCATATGCAGTTCCTTGAGTAACATTATCTCTAATTTCAGGAGCTACATTTACAGGTGTATCTAACTTATGTAGAATACCAGTACTAGGATTATATCCATGAGTACCAGCAAGAGTTAGTTTTTTAATTAGATCATTATACTTTGGGTCATCACTAAATACAGCACGATTATTAAACCACTCTGCATCATCTTGCCAATTTAATATCTCATTAGGTACTTCACCTCTTGTTTGATAAGTAGGTAGTGATCCTCTTTTTCTATGAATTAAATTACGATGTAACCTTTCATATTGAGCTTGTACTTCTAAACCCTGCTCAGCACGCTTATGATTATAGTTAATACGTTTACCTGAAGTTTTAGACTTTTTAAACTTAGCTTTTTCAGATGCAGACATTTCACCTTTAGTTTTAGGTGTTGTCTTGTTTACTCTTTTGCTTGGTCTACATGCTGGGTAAGGTCTTCCCTTCTTGTCTTTTCCAGATCTACCGCACTTCTTACCTGTTTTAATGTCAACCCACTCCTCTGCAAACCACTGAGTGAGGCCGCCAGAACCATACGCAGGGAGCTCTGTAACATAATCTCCTTGAAATTCATACTCACCGCCAGGATACATCATTTGAGAGTTGCCCAAATTATCAACTCCAAATACAGGAAAGTCCACACCTTTCATAGTAATTTTATTACTAGGAATAATGTTAAAATCATTTTTAACATCTGGTGAATCTCTTTTGTATCCCGTGTTTGTAACCCTACCTTTCATTATCTATGGGAAATATTTAGCTTAGCGTTGGTTAATCTAAGTCTCATCTTAGTTCTACCTGATACATTCTTTCTTAAGAACAATCTGTTATTATAGTGACGGAACTTCTTATGCTCGTGAGCATCTTTAGTATAGTCAAGATTAAAGTTGTTTAATGTTCTAATGTAACCGTTTGCTTGAGTATCCCATACATTACGAGTTACATTACTAAACTCACCTCTATCTTTAGTAATATCCCAGAACTGATTAAACCTGTATTTATTTTCTTCTTTACTGTATAGAATATCAATACTAGCTAGATTCACTTTAGGATATCCAACAATTGCTTGAGGGTTATTCTTTGGTGAAATATTAAGATTTAACATACCAGATACTTGCTCAGAATTGTATACTACAGCTCTGTCAAAGTTTGCATCTAGGATATGGAATTCATCTTTACAGTTTTCTTTGTATTGATAACACTCTAACTGATACTCAAAACTTCTAATAGTAGAAACCATTTGACCAGTATTAATAATCTGTTCTACTTCAAATGGGTAATCTTTACCATAGAAGTTACAGAAGCTATCACATCTATTATTGTGTTTCCAGATCTTCTTGTCTTTAACACTCATGAATAAATTCTTACCCGGAATCAAAACATCTGGGTGCCAATCATGGAAAGAAATCCACGCTTTAGCTTTAACATCATAGCTAATAGTCCAGCTAGCATCTATAAAGAATCTGCTATCACCCAAAAGAATTCTATTACTCATTCTACTACCAGAAATAGAAAACTCATTATTAGCAATGTATTCTAACTTTCCTTTGTATTCTGGACGAAGCTGGTAATCTTTTTTGGTAATGTATAGAATATCATTTCTGTTATCATATACAGTAGATACAGCTACGCCATTTACCGCATTATCTAATAACTCAAAGGTTGGGAAGTCATCTTTAATTTTGTACGGTAAATATTTAGCAAACCACCATTTCATTCCTGCTCCAGTAAGATCTTGAAGACCCTTACCATAAGAGAATACCTTACCTTGATTTTGCGAAACATAGAATATACCTGCTGGAGTTGCAGAAATAGATAGTCTATTCTGACAGCTTCCATACTCATATGAAGCATCTGTATTAACTATATTTCTAATCTTTTGACGTTGATCAAATAAACCACCATCTCCAATAGTAATTTCCAAACCATCCGTAGACTGGATAGTATCATTACCTGCAAAGAACATAGGGGATTCTCTGCGTAACATAATCAATGCACCAGCATCACCAATAGGTTTAACTGCTGTAAGGGGGCTCTTAAAGTCTTGATAGTTGTTTACCAAGAAGGTCCTCCAATTATCAACTTTAAGAGTTTGCTCTTGTGGTAGAGAGTAAATTAATCTATTAGGGTAATAGGTATGACAGTCTTCAGATATTTCTGGATCGTAATCTCTTGTCTGAATATTACCCACAGTTACATTATTAGTAAAGTAATATCCAGCAGAAAGAGAGAAGTCATACTTAAAGTGATTACCCGCAGTAATTTCATCTGCACGGAAAATACGTTCTAGCTCAGTATATTCTCTATCATCATAATGACGCGTAGTAGGTTTATCATCATGATCTCTATAACCACAATTAATTTCTGATTCTACAAAGAAATCTCTAACTCCAGAATTAAATAGATAGAACCATCCTTTAGCTCTAAAGAATCCATTAGGAGATGTGAGTCTTTCTAGATTGTGAAAGTCTGATGGTAAAGTATCAATCTGATCCTGTACGTCATCTTTCTTTTTCATCCCAGTAAACAAGTTTTGTATACCATCCCAAGTACCAAAACTTTGCGCAAGACCTTCACTAAAATCATCAAATCTATATCTACGCGTATTTACATAATATCTAGGGAATGGTACATTTATATGATCTCTATAATCATACTCAGC
>Ga0213867_1000541_pt1 | contig 16970 bp, 20 predicted proteins | sample PICome_12_FD_160120 | JGI IMG/M metagenome (GOLD analysis project Ga0213867, IMG submission 160120) | Coastal seawater microbial communities near Pivers Island, North Carolina, United States - PICO540 | ecosystem: Environmental > Aquatic > Marine > Coastal | place: USA: North Carolina... | reverse complement strand
CGTTGCTAAACGTATCAAATTAGTCGTTTACGCAGAGGACTGTACGCCAGTTAACCCTGACCCTAACCAAATTACTATACTTGATGCAAAGCAAGAATTACCTAAACTAAATGCATTTAAAGAACGCTGGAAAGATGATCCAAAGGCAAATGGTATCCCGCCAGACGAGATAAAAGCAAGACGTCCTAGAGATTGGCATAAAGAATTCAAATGGCATGCTATACGTTTTGCAAATAAAGTGTATGCAGTATTTGATGCTTGTGCAAAAAACTATGGCACAGGTAGATGGATTGTTTGGATGGATGCAGACACATATATACATAGTCCTTGGAGCCTTAAAGAGTTTGAGGAACTATTGCCATACAACAATTGGTTAACATATGTAGGCAGGGGCAAAGGCTCCCAAACATGGCCAGAGTGCGGCTTTTATGGTATTAATATGAATCATCCTGTAGGTTGTAGTTTTGTAGAAGCCTTTGAAACTATGTATGAGAATGCAGAAAACGGAATTTTTACATTAGAAGAATGGCACGATTCATATGTGTTTGGTGAGCTATTAAACAACGATTTTGCAGGCTTTAAAGACAAAGCATTAGATTACAGTGCAAACATATACAATAAGACTGCCAAAACAGGGGGCGGTGGACACCCACTAATAAATAGTGAGCTTGGACGTTGGATGGACCATATGAAAGGTGCTCGCAAATTTGAAGGTAAGTCTAAAACAAAAGACTTAATGACTCCACGATCAGAGACATATTGGAATGATTTTTAGTTTATATACAGATTATGGGGCATTAAACAGTAAACCAGTATTTGAAGCATTTGCACAGAGTGTTGTAGATGCAGGACATACTGTAATATATAACGAGCCATACAGAGTTATGAATCATTATAATAACTACGATGTTGCTGTTATATGGAGCGTTCTGTGGAACGGTCGAATGAGTAAAAATAAACAAGTATGGGATATAAATAGAAACAATAATAGACCTGTAATTGTATTAGAAGTTGGCGGCATAAAACGCGGCACAACTTGGAAGGTAGGATTAAATGGAATTAACAGAATTGCTTACTTTGGTGATAGCAGCAATGATAGCACTCGCGCTGATAGTATGGGATTGGTTTGTAAACCTTGGAGATCCAACGGCGATTTTATTTTAATTTGCGGACAGCATGACAAAAGTTTACAATGGCAGGATATGCCACGTATGAGTAGTTGGTTAATGGACACTATTGAAACTATTCAAAAGTATTCAAATCGTCCTATTATTTTTAGACCACATCCTAGGTGTAGATTAGAAGCAATTGAACACCAGTACAAAAATGTTTATAGGCAAGATCCTATAAAACTTACAGGTACATACGATGATTTTGATATGTCGTTTGACAATGCTTGGGCAACTGTAAGCTACTCTAGTAATCCTGGGGTACACAGTATACTAGAAGGCGTTCCAGCTTTTGTAGGGCCAGCATCGTTAGCGTATGATGTTGCTAACGACATAGACTTTTTACACGACATAGAGAATCCATTGATGCCAGATAGGCGTCAGTGGCTCAATGATTATGCATGGACAGAATTTACATTAGAGGAAATTTCTAATGGTTTACCTCTTAAAAGATTGACAAACGAGTTATTTTAAGTTATACTGTATGTATGAACAATATAACTACACTTGAAGATTTACTTGAGGTTGCTGCAAACTTACGTAATACACCTAAGATTATGCTTGATAAAGAAGATATGACTATCATGCATAGTATAGCTAGGCAAGCATACAAAGGTACTCCTCTTACCGACAGACAACAAGCATTAATGCAGCAAAAGCTACAGAATTACAAAGAGCAATTTGTAAACCTAGATATTGACTTTGATTTTGCAATTGGTCAATTAAGACAACCATTACGTCAAATAGATCGCAGCAAGTACATAAAAATTAAAGATGGAAGAATTAAAATAAGATTTCCGTTTAGAAAACTAGATATTATATCTGTTCAAAAATGTGCATTCTTATGCGATGATTCAGAATACAGCCACAAGCAAGGTTCTCATGAACACGAATTTGATCTTACAGAACAAAATATTTTAAATTTGTTAGATGAATTTAGTGAAAAGAATTTTGAAATAGATGAAAGTCTAATTAAGTTATACAAAGAAATAAAAGAAATACAAAGTAAACCGGAAAACTATGTTACTGGCATTTTCAATAATAATGTAATCAATGCTAACAAAAAATTACAAGATATAATTAATCAAGAAAATGCAGACACAATCTTAAAACTAATTGACAGAAGATTTAGATATGGTTTAGAATATAAGGTTGATTTCAATCCTCTAAGTTATGCAGAAAATATTGCAGCTAGAAAAGATATATTTTTCCATAGCAAGCCTTCTGCTGTACGATTAGGTGATGTTTTAAATAGTTTGGACTATTTAGATAGATATCCTATTTTAGTAATTTTAGATAAAGAAAATGCCGAAGATCAACTTCACAGCATAGTTACACATTTTAGAGACTTGATAGATGTAAAACACCAAAGTGTTTTATTTAGAGTTGATTGGGATGATACATTTAATCCAGGTTTTAATCAACTAGTAAAAGATAGAAAATTAAATAATTGGGTTGACAAAGACACTAAGATAGTGTATATTAGTAAAGATAAGTTGCCTAAACTACTAGTAAGAGACGACTGGAAACCACAAACTTGTTTTTCTTTTACAAGTAATATAGACAGAATAGTAAACACTTATATTAATTTTCATTGCGACTTAGTTCTTTGGAGAGAGGAAGAAGTAAGCCCATTTAGGAAACATTCAAGATTATATGGCTAGTTGTAAATTAATAATTGAAGATGAAGTAAACATCAAGTTAGAAGGACTTGATGTTGATGTGCGGAGAAAGTTATCTAACGCTCTCAAGTTTGAAGTACCATACGCACGATATATGCCACAATATAAACTTGGACGTTGGGATGGTAAAGTTGCTTTCTTTGGTATTGGCGGTACTGGTTATGTTAACCATCTTGACACTATTGTTTCAGTACTTGAAAAAAATAACGTGCAGATAGTTGACATTGACGACAGACGTCATCCAATTAAATTAGATTTACAACCTATTACAGAACGCTATTGGGCAGATCAAGGCGTTGCATGGCCCAAGGGACATCCAGCAGAAGGTGAAGAAATTATTCTACGTGACTACCAAGTTGAAGCTATTAACAACTTTCTAAAAAACCCACAGAGCTTGCAAGAGATTGCAACAGGCGCAGGCAAGACTATTACAACTGCAACCCTGTCACATATTAGTGAGCCGTACGGACGTAGCCTTGTAATTGTGCCTAACAAATCACTTGTTACACAAACAGAAGAAGACTACATCAATTGTGGGTTAGACGTAGGGGTGTACTTCGGCGACAGAAAAGAGTTGGGTAAGACTCACACTATCTGTACATGGCAGAGCTTGAACATTCTAGACAAGAAGTTTAAGGACGGCAGTGCAGTACTAAGCCTTGCAGAGTTCTTAGACGGTGTTAGCACTATTATTGTTGACGAAGTACACCAAGCCAAAGCAGAAGTACTAAAGAATCTGCTTACACGCAACCTACGCAATGCACCAATACGATGGGGACTTACAGGTACAGTGCCTAAAGAGAAATTTGAATTTGAAAGTATTCATGCAAGTTTAGGACCTGTAATAGGGAACATTACTGCAAAAGAACTACAAGACAAAGGAGTTCTATCACAATGTCATGTAAACATAGTACAACTTATTGACACACAAGTACATAATGATTATCAATCAGAATTAAAATATCTAACAACAAATCAAGATAGATTAGAATATATAGGCAAACTACTAAGCACAGTAAAAGAATCAGGCAACACACTAATCCTAGTAGATCGTATTAGTGCAGGCGAAGCACTACAAGAACTTATACCAGGATCAACATTTGTTAAAGGCGATGTAAAATTAAAAGACAGAAAGGAAGCATATGATGAAATTAACGAAGGAACAAATCACGTGGTCATTGCTACGTATGGCGTTGCTGCCGTCGGCATTAATATTCCTCGTATTTTTAATCTTGTTCTTATAGAACCAGGCAAAAGTTTTGTTAGAGTAATCCAATCAATTGGTAGAGGCGTAAGAAAGGCAAAGGACAAAGACTTCGTACAAATATGGGACCTTACAAGCACTTGTAAGTTTGCGAAGCGGCACCTCACTCAACGTAAAAAGTTTTACAAAGAGGCGCAGTATCCCTTTACAATAGAGAAAGTGGATTGGAATTAATGAAAATTTTAACCTTAGAAAACCAATGTTTTAACTTAGATGACCTGCCTGAACAAATAGAAGACGATATACGTTTTAGTGTATTAGATAATAGTGATCCAAAAAATCCTGATTTCTTTTTTGTTCCTTTAATTTTTTTAGAGTCTTTTAGTTCACCGGCCATGGTTTTAGAAATTGGAGGCAAAGAAATTACTATGCCTGTAGATTGGTCAATTGCAGTTGGTTGTTCGGAAAGCGGCAACGATTTAGAAATTTTACCTTTAACAAGTATTAATGATCGAGGATTTGAAGCGTTTATTTTTAACCCTCTGAGTAGTTTCAAACCTAATTTTGCAGATATAAACATTGTAAACTTTTATACAGATGTAAAATGGTACTTTCCAAAACTTAAAAACGGGCAGCTCCTAAGTGTACCTATTTCAGATGGTAATAAACCAGATTGTGCTTTTTTTGTAAAAGATATCAGTCGTCAGTGCGAAGTTATTGAATACTCAAAGTTAATGTAATGTCCGAATTAGTTCCTGGAGCAGCGTTAATATATGAAAGAGCAGACGGAGTAGTTTACGCACGTTACAGAGATCCTCCTTACAATTCTCAAGAAAGATGGATAGTAGGAGGTGACCCGGGCGGAGTATCACGTGCCCAAGGAAAATTGTTACACTACGGCGATTGGCAAGAGTTGTGTGATTTGTGTGAAGAAAATGAAACATTAAAAAAACAAATGGATAAACTAGTTACAACATACTGGTTAATAAAGGATAGCAAATGAGAATTATTGCAGGACCTTGTCAACACGAAACACTTGCACAAAGTGCAGAGATTGCACGTGAATGCAAACGTGTATGTGATAGATATGGTATTGACTACTATTTCAAAGCAAGTTTTGACAAGGCAAATCGCACAAGTGTAAACGGCAAACGTGGTGTAGGATTGCATCCTTTTGTACATGACATATTAGAACTTAAAGACACACTTGGAATAAAAACAATTACAGATGTCCACGAAGTTGATCAAATACATTACCTTACGCATATTGTAGATGTGCTGCAAATTCCTGCATTCCTTTGTAGACAAACAGACCTAATTGAAGCAGCCTGTGCTACAGATTGTATTGTAAATATCAAAAAAGGACAGTTCCTTGCACCGTGGGACGTAAAAGGTATCCTGTCAAAAACAGAAGGTGCTAAAGAAGTATGGATAACAGAAAGAGGAACTAGCTTTGGATATAACAATCTTGTGGTCGATTTTAATGGTATGCAGTACATGCTTGATAACTTTAGCGTTCCGATCGTATTTGACGCAACGCACTCAGTACAAAAACCTGGAGGGGCCGGTGAATCGTCTGGCGGTAATCGTGATTACGTTCCAGGTCTTGCTCGCGCTGCCTCTGCTATGGGCGTTAGCAACTTCTTCTTAGAAGTACATGCAGATCCTGACAACGCACCCAGCGACGGACCTAACATGCTTAAATTAGAAAACTTTGAGGAGGTAGTGCGTGACATCATCAGCCATTCTTATACCCGCTAGATACGGCAGTACACGCTTTCCGGGTAAACCATTAGCAGCACTAGACGGTATTCCTATGATACGACACGTATACGAACGTTGTCGTAAAGCAGCAAAAGAAATTAATGCAGATGTATTTGTACTTACAGACGACAATCGTATTGCAGAAAAATTTGAACCTAGTCAAGTTTGGCTAGATGAATTAGATTATGCAAATGGTACAGAAAGATGTGCAGGATTTGTATCTTCTAAGTTAGGTAGACAGTACAGTCGTATAGTCAATGTACAAGGCGATATGCCTGATGTAACTACAGATATGATTAAGTATGCATATTATAATCTTAATGAATACACAGTAACTACTGTACACACAGACATGGACCCTGGATTACGCAAAGATCCTAACTCAGTTAAAATGATTGAAGGTGCAGGAAAAGCTCTATGGTTTGGTAGAGGCTTTACTAAGTATGGTAAACACCACTTAGGTGTTTACGGATATTGGGCTACTGAATTAGAAAGATATCCTAGTATGCCTGTAACAACAGAAGAAGATATTGAGCAATTAGAACAACTGCGTTGGCTTAAAAATGGTTGCACTATTGGTACAGAGAGTGTATACTTTAATGGTATAGAGATAAACACTCCTGAAGATATAGAGACGTGGAATGCCAAACAAACACATTGATTTATTCAAAGAAATGATTCCTGCGCTAGATGGTGGGATGCGTGAACTGTATGACGCAGCAGGCGAAGAAGGTCAAAAAGAGATCAAAGGCGACTTGTGGAATCTTAACAGGTATATGAGCAGTGTTAAAGGCTCACGTGAAAAACAAGAACTTGCTGTATTTAAAACAAATGAATACTACAACAAGAACTGGGCTGTTCTTGGTAATAAAGAAGCAAAACTACAATGGTTATTATTGTGTCAATGCGGCAACACAGGTAAAAATGAATTTCATCCTTGGATAGGTTTTAAGAAAAAAGGTGCAGACAATAGTAAAGGTGTAAAATTACTAGAACAAATATATCCAAATATGAAACAAGATGAGGTAGAGTTACTTGCTAGACTATTTACAAAAAAAGAACTCAAAGAATTGGCTGAAGAATATGACATCAACGTCAAATTCTGAAAAGCCTTATAAATGTAACTATTGCGGTAACGGTTACATGAAGGAGTCAACTCTTGTAGCTCATATGTGTGAGCCCAAAAGGAGATGGTTACAGAAAGATGAAAAAAGAGTACGATATGGCTTATATGCATTCCAAAGATTCTACAAACTCTCGGCAGGAAGTAAAAAAGAAAAAACGTATGAAGATTTTGTCGGGTCACCCTATTATAATGCTTTTGTTAAGTTTGGTTCCTTTATTAGCAATGTGCGTCCTTTATATCCTGAAACATATATTGACTGGGTCGTAAAAAGTGGTGTAAAATTAGATCACTGGGCACGTGATAGTCTATATGAAAAATATGTTTTAGAATTTATATTAAAAGAAGATGTACATACTGCACTAGAACGAAGTATACAAACAATGGTAGCTTGGGCTGAAGATAAAAGTGCTCCTTGGAATCATTATTTTCAACATGTTTCCCTCAATAGAGCAGTGTGGGATATAAAGGATGGAAAGATTAGTCCTTGGTTAATACTTAATTCTAAAACAGGTAAAGAAATGCTAAGTAAGTTTAACGATGAACAGCTAGAAATGGTTTATCACGTAATAAATCCTGAACACTGGGCATTACGATTTAAAAGACTTCCTAATGATGTAAAGTTAGTTAAAGAAATAGCAACGGAATCTAAATTATGAAAGCAGGAAAGATTTGGGGACAGACTGAACTTATCCACGCTAACGGTGTGTTAGAATTTCATCGTATAGAATATAAAGCAGGGTACAAGTGTAGTGAGCACGAACATAGATTTAAATGGAATGGCTTCTTTGTTGAGTCAGGCAAAATGCTTGTGCGTGTATGGCAAGATGATCAAGGACTAGTAGACGAAACTATTCTTGAAGCAGGAGACTTTACACAGGTTAAGCCAGGCAAAGTTCATCAGTTTGAAGGACTAGAAGATGGTGTAGCATTTGAACTATACTGGGCAGAATTTAATCACGATGATATTGTAAGACGTACAAGTGGCACGTCAGTAAAAAGGAAATAGTATGGAATTAGTTTATTACCCTGATCCTATTTTAGGAAAAGAACTACAAGATGTAGATATTGAAAATCCGCCGTTTGACCCAAAAGAACTAAAAGAAAAAATGTCTTCTGTAATGTTAAAAAATAATGGTATAGGATTAACTGCTTCACAAGTAGGCGTAGACTACAAAGTATTTGTAATGGGCGATAATCCTAAAAATGTGTCTTTACACATTAATCCAACCGTGTTACAATATACAGAAGAAGTAAAAACAGAAATCGAAGGTTGTTTAAGTTTTCCTAACATGTATGTAAAAGTAAAACGTCCTGCCGAAATACTTGCGGAATATTATGACGAAGAACTTAAAAAACAAACAGTAAAGATTACAGGCTACACTGCCCGTGTTTACTTACATGAATTAGACCATTGTTTAGGTATTACAATGAAAGATAGATGTAGCAAACTTAAATGGGATATGGCTAATAAAAAAGCTCGTAAGTTAGAAAAAAATATTTCCCCTAGTTCAAACAAAAGGAAACTTACCCTTGCCTGATATTGATATAGACTTTGCAGATAGAGATATTGTTTTAAATAGAATATCTCATCGTATTGCAAAACTTGGGACAGGAAAAAAACACAATACTGGTGTTTATGTTACTGAAATTCCACATAATCCTGTTGACAATATTAGCACTATCGAACACAAAGACGCAGAAGAGCGCGGCTATTTTAAGTTAGATTTCTTAAACGTCTCAATATACAAAGACGTAAGAGACGAACAGCACTTACAAGATCTTATGAATAAGGAACCAAAATGGGAACTTCTAGAACACGACGACTTCAGCAATCTAGTATTTCACGTCGCAGGACATGGGGATATATTAAGGACAATGAAGCCAACATCAATAACTCAATTAGCAGCAGTATTAGCAATGATACGTCCGGCGAAGAGACATTTAGTTGGTCAACCATGGAACAAGGTGATGAAAGAAGTGTGGTTAAAGCCGGAGAACGGTGACTACTACTTTAAGCAAGCCCACGCAGTAAGCTATGCTGTAGCAGTTGCAGTTCATATGAATTTAATTTGCGAAGATTTTACTTAGGTGGTTTTCTTACTAATTGAACACTTCTGCGTTTAATTCTTTTTACAGTAAGATTGTTTAGATTTACACATGGACCTAGTGTTACTTTTACATCCTTGCTATTCATTGTAATAATTGAATATTTGAATATATCCATTTCTTTTTTCAAGAAAATATTAATTGGTATTAATCTATTAGATTCCCACCACCATACATCACCTAGTTCTAAAAATTTTTCTTGATCTTCTTTACTTTTTAGATCTGTGTATACATACATACTTGTAACTGTAGCATCTTGATTTATAACGATACCTATATATTCGTTGCCACCATAAGTAACAATGCTTAAAAATGGGAATTTTTCTTGTATATCTTTTGTTAACATCTTGTTCCGATAAATATAGTATGCAACTATTACCTAGATATTTAGTCAAACAAAGAGCCAACATTGTTGCAAATGTGGCAGGATTCGTAACGGAGTATAGACCAGTGTATAGTAAACAACTTCAAGTATATAAAGGCATTGATAATGTCTTAGAATTTAAAACATATAATGCGGATCAAAGGCCAACTCGTATTACTGCCTTTACGCCTAAGTTTGTAGCGTTTGATGAAAAAAATAATATGGTGATAGAAAAAGATGGTACAGTTTTAGATGATGGCGGTACAAAAAAGAAAGGCCTGTTTAGTGTTACTTTGACAGAAAATGAATTGTTAAATATACAACAACAGTACTTAAATTACAATATATACCTTGAAGAATTAGATGGTAATAAAGTGCTTACATACAGTCACAGTAATTTTGATAATGATGCAACGATATACGTAAATTCACAAACATTCCCTGGCCCATTAGCAACTCATTCTGTAACTTCTTTCTTCCAAGAAGGAGTTAACACAGATGCATGGTACAGCTCTTCTATAGATGCACAACCAGGTATAAACGGTAACGAAGCATTACATACAGCAGTATCGTATACTAATTCATATGTAGGTGATTTAATAGTCCAAGTGACATTAGATAATCAAATTACAAACGGCACTTATTGGGCCGATGTTGCAACATTAACATTTACAGGAAGTGAAACAGAACCTGTACCTGTTAACTTTAATGGTGTGTTTAGCCACTTGCGTTTTAAAGCAACAGCTAACCCTGCGGATAAAATAACAAAAATTTTAGTAAGAAACTGATTGACATAATACACTAGCTACGCTATAATAATAGTATGAGTGTAGTAAGCGAAACAGTTCTGACATACCTTCCGGCAAAGCGTAAACAAACGCCTAGCGGTTGGCTCTCCTTTAACGCACAGTGCTGTCATCACAACGGACACTCAGTAGATACCCGCGGACGTGGTGGTCTAATTGCTAATCCCGATGGCGGCATTAGTTACCACTGCTTCAACTGCGGTTTCAAAGCAAGCTGGCAACCGGGCAGGAACTTTAGTCACAAGTTGCGAAGGCTCTTACAATGGATGGGAGCGCCTGACGATATAATCAACAAGGTGGCACTTGAAGTGATGAGAGAGAATGAAGGAGTTGAAGCACAAACACGTATTGCAGAACTGCCTACTTTTAACACTGTACCGTTGCCAGACGATGCTGTTAAAATTACAGACATAACAGACTTTAACAAGTTTAGTATGGCTGTGCTCGAATATATGGCTGCACGTAACCTTAACGTAGATGATACAGATTACTACTGGTCACCTAGTTTAGGTTATCGTGATCGTCTTATTATTCCGTTCTACTATGAAGGACAAGTTGTTGGATGGACCGGACGTAGTGTTAATCCAGACAAGAAGCCCAAGTACTTGACAGAAGTACAACCGGGCTTTGTGTTTGGCCTTGACGAGCAACGATACAACAAAGTATTTGCCATTGTGTGTGAAGGTCAGATTGACGCACTACATATTGAAGGGTGCGCTCTGGGTGGCTCAGAGATAAGTGACCAACAGGCTATGCTGCTAAATAGATTACAAAAGCAAATTATTGTTGTGCCTGATAGAGACAAGGCTGGCAGTAAACTTGTTGAACGTGCTATTGAGTTAGGATACAGCGTAAGTATGCCTGAATGGGCAGAAGATATAAATGACATAGGTGATGCTGTTTATCGTTATGGCAGGCTATATACATTGCATAGCATTGCAACTAGTGCAGAAGATTCTGCACTAAAAATTAGACTAAAAGCAAAAAAATGGTTTGGGAGTAATTAATGGATAAAGTAAAAAAAGCATTGAGAAAGATCTGGTCAATTTTAACTTGGCCATATAGATGGGTTAGAGACGAATTAGCATATAGAAAAAGAATGAAAGAACTAAAAGAAAAGGATCCTTTTATATACAAATGAATAAGATAACTTGGGGATTAGTAGGAAACAGTCACGATGCTAGTCTATCTGTATTTAAAAATAAAGAACTAGTCTGGGCTGCATTAGCAAAAGATTTTAGCGGAGTCCCTAATGATCCACATCTAAATAAAAAACTAATGTCAAGTGCATTAGAATTTGGAATGCCAGATCAGTTTGTTTGGTACGAACGTCCTTTACTGAAAACAGTACGTCAGTTTTATGCCGGACAAGGTTGGCTCTTGAAAGAAAATAATATTCATGAATATGTGAAAAGGTGGGGCATAACTCGTCCTATAAAATATACTCAGCATCATCATTCACATGCTGCTTATGCATATTATACTCAACCTCACGACGACTGTGCAGTAATATGTTTAGATAGTATCGGAGAGTTTGAGACTCTTACAATATGGCACGGAAAAAATGGAAAGTTAAATAAAATCTATAGTCAAGGATATCCACATAGTCCTGGATTATTTTATTCTTCAATGACACAGCGTGTTGGAGGTGTTGCACAAAGAGATGAATATATGTTAGCAAGTATGGGGCAAAACTCTGATCCGGAAAAACTTAGGAAAGCATTTATGACAGAACTAATACATAAACTACCTCAAGAGTCTGACCCGTCGTGGAAATTTAAAGAAAATTTGCATAGAGGCTGTAATTGGTTTTTGCCTGAAGCTACTGAAAATAATGACCTAGCAAATATAGCAGCTACTACACAAAGACTATTTGAAGAAGCAGTGCAAGGATTAAGTGCGTGGGCACAATGGAAAACTAAAAGTAGTAATTTAGCTTTAGCAGGCGGTGGCGCATTGAATAGACAAGCTGTAGAAAAAATTAACCCACATTGGGATAATATACATGTACCACAAAATCCTGGAGATCCTGGAAGTTGTGTAGGTGCGGTATTAGCAAGAACAAAAACTAAAGTTTCACTTGACAACGTATGGTATCAGAAAGTATAATTAAATAATGACAAGACAAAATACAGACTACGGATACGACATACAAAAAGTTTACTTAGAAATGTTTATGACAGACGCCGAAAGCTTCGTGCGCTGTCAAGGTGTATTCGATCCAAAAACATTTGATAGGCGGCTACAGGAACCTGCAAAGTTCTTAAAAGATTATGTAGAAGAGCATAACGCACTTCCTACATTCGATATGATCAATGCGGCTACAGATGTAAACTTAAAAAATCCAGGGCAGTTACAGGAGAATCACTATGACTGGCTACTTCAAGAATTTGAAACCTTCTCCAGACACAAGGCTTTGGAAAAGGCCATCCTTGATAGCGCAGATTTGTTGGAGAAAGGGGAGTATGGCCCGGTTGAGGATTTGGTTAAGAAAGCAGTACAGATTGGTTTGCAAAAAGATCTAGGTACAGACTACTTTGCTGATCCAAGAGCTCGATTAGAAGCAATCAAAGACAAGAACGGACAGGTAAGCACAGGTTGGCCGGCACTAGATAAAAAACTGTTTGGCGGGTTCAACAGAGGCGAACTTAACATTTTTGCAGGCGGATCAGGTTCAGGTAAGAGTTTGTTCTTAGCAAACATGGGTGTGAACTGGTGTTTAGCTGGTATGAACGTGTTATATCTAACATTTGAACTTTCAGAAAACCTAGTTAGTATGCGACTCGATTCGATGACGACAGACATTCCAAGTCGTGATGTGTTTAAGAGTATTGACGATGTCGAGATGAAAGTCAAGATGATTGGCAAGAAGGCAGGCGCATTCCAAGTTAAGTACATGCCCACTGGTAAGAACGCAAATGATATTCGTGCTTATTTAAAAGAGTATGAGATTAAGACAGGACGTAAAGTAGACGTACTGCTTATTGATTATTTAGATCTAATGAGTCCAATTGGCCAAAAAATTAGTGCAGAGAACTTGTTTGTTAAGGACAAGTATGTATCAGAAGAACTGCGTAACTTGGCTATGGAACTTAACTGTATCTTTGTTACAGCATCGCAGCTGAACAGAAGCAGTGTTGAGGAGATTGAGTTTGATCACAGTCACATATCAGGTGGTATTTCAAAAATCAACACAGCAGATAACTTGATTGGTATCTTTACAAGTAGAGCAATGCGTGAACGTGGTCGCTATCAAATACAATTGATGAAAACACGTAGTAGTTCAGGTGTAGGACAAAAAGTTGATTTAGAATTTGATGTTGATAGTTTACGTATCAGAGACTTAGGTGAGGATGAAGAATATCAAGAGTTCCAGAAGCGCAAGAGCACAGTGTTTGATCAAATTAAAAGAAGTAGTGGTAATGGAATATCAGATTCATCGGGCGAAAATACAAGAGATGATCCTACCGATGGAGATACTGTTGGAAAAATTAAAGCCCAAACAGATTCAACTAAACTAAGATCTTTTCTCAATAATTTAGGAGATGTCTAAGCCTCGATGCTAAATACTCTTGCACTATGTAGTGCATTAGGCATACAAAAAACAGCAAGAGGCTAAAATGGCAACAGATTTAGAAAATATACAAAGGCTGCTAGATAAATTTAAAAGGCCTGTCCCACCCGGACCCGAATATCAAAATCGTTTAGCTGAAGAATTTGAGCTCATTCTCTCTCAGCGATTCACTGATTACTTCCTTCAAATTTGTGATATCATTGACCTAACCACAGACCTTACTCACATGACAAGAGGATCTGCGGGCAGCTCACTTGTATGCTATCTATTGGGTATTACTGATGTAGATCCAATAGAGTGGAACATACCTGTGGCACGGTTCATGAACCCTTTGAGGGACGACCTGCCAGATGTTGACATAGACTTTGAACATCATCGACAGACGGAAGTCATGGAAAGGATATTCAAGAAATGGCCAGGTAAGACTGCTCGACTGAGCAACTACGTAACCTACAAAGAAAAAAGCGCACGACGAGAAGCTGCCAAGCGACTCGGTGCCACAGGTAATCTTCCACGCAATTTCTCATATGAGTCAGTTGGCGTCGATCCTAAAGAAGCAAAAAGGATTGAGCGTAAACTAATGGGAAAGAAAAGAGCAATATCAAAACACTGTGGAGGCATAGTAATGTTTACAAGGCAATTACCAAAATCACTTATATCAGCAGACAATCAAATACTACTAGACAAATATGAAGTAGAAGACCTTGAACATCTCAAGGTGGACATATTAGCAAATAGAGGACTATCACAACTAATGGAGATTGATCCTGACACAGAATTGGCGTCTTATCCTGCATACGACGACCGTACAGCGGCGTTATTATGTAGAGGCGATGTACTAGGCGTTACACAAGGAGAAAGCCCTGCAATGCGCAGACTGTTCCGTGCTATACAGCCAGAGAGTGTATATGATTGTGTTTTTGCAACAGCAATGATACGTCCTGTTGCTATGAGCGGCAGACAAAAAGCTGCTATGTTCCAAGACTGGTCACAAGAAGCAGTACAAGATAGTGTAGTGTTTGAAGACGATGCTATTGACATTATATCAGATATTATTGGTGTTGATATGTACGAAGCAGACATGTATCGCAGAGCATTTGCTAAAAAGAACGATGAGAAGATACTAGAATTTGTTGAGCGCCTGGGCAACAACCCACGCAAAGCAGAAGCAATGGCAGCACTACAAGAACTTAGTGGCTTTGGATTATGCAGAGCACATGCAGTTAACCTCGGAAGACTTATATGGGCTCTTGCTTATCAAAAAGCACATAACCCAGAAGCATTCTGGAGAGCCAATCTCAAGCACTGCCAAGGATCATACAAGCCGTGGGTGTACCAATGCGAAGCGCATCGCAGAGGACTAGAGACTAAATCAGGATGGTGGCAACAAGGATTTGTTCCAGGCTGCGGCGTTAAACAAAAGTTTTTAGAGCATGTAGAATTTGCAGGTGTAATTGCAAACGGTAGAGTATTTAAAGGCAAGTACGGCAAGTATGTTACGTTTCTTACACTAGGAACAGATTACGGAGAATATATCGATGTAACTATACAGAGACCTTTTGCTTATAGAGACGGAGATATAGTATCTGGACAAGGAGTTATTAGACACCAAAATAATTCAGATTACATACAAGTAAGTGATGCTAGAATATGGAACATGCGTGAGTTTGTGCAGAATAATTTTTCTAACAGATAAATATTACTAAGACAAACAGATAAATATATGTATATTTTATGCGCAAGGAAATATAAATGCAAACAGGAAGATTAGGTGCTGTAGACGTAGCTGCCGGAACAAGCAATGTTGTATATCATGTTTACAACCAAGCAGGAAATTCAGCTGTTTTAAGTTTGAACGTTGTAAATAGAGACGGCGCTAACTCAGCTGATTTTGGAGTCTGCATAAGCCAAACAGATAGTTGGGATGATGCAAATACTATTTTTGAAGGAATACTTGAATCAAACGATGTTTTCCAAAAGAATAGCATGTTTATAGATGCAGACGAAAGATTAATTGTTAGAAGTTATCAAGGTAGCCTAAGTGCTGTAGTAATGGGTACACAAAGTGCAACTGCTGTACAACTTCCTGCTGTTGCTGAATCATATGTCGAACCTATAACTAGAACGCTTCAATTAACTCCAGCGTCAAGTATCGACGAAGGCGGCAGTATTTCTGTAACATTAGCAACTACAGGTATCTTGAACGGCACAGTAATAGGATATACAATTTCGGGTGTAGATACTTCTGACATTGGAGGCATGGCACTAACAGGCAATTTAACTATACAAAACGGTTTTGCAAGTTTAAGTATTCCAGTAACAGCAGATGAAACACCAGACGGTACAGATACTTTGGTATTTACACTAGATACAGGCGAATCAGAAGACGTAATTATTAACGATACTTCAACTGCACCGCCTGCACAGTACATTGAGGGCACCGGCGGAACTGTAACAGAATCAGGTGGATATAGAATTCATACATTTAACACAGACGGTACATTCGGTATCCAAAACGTATAAGGAAGTAAAACATGCCATTTATTAAAAGTATAAGAAAAGGTAGAGGAATTCAAAAGAACACTGAAACTCCAAAAATTAATGATGTTTTTGATGTAACCGGTGGTGATGAAATATATACAGTAGGTGGATATACTATACATGCGTTTACTACTGTAGGTGATTCAGAACTAGCATTTAATTTAAAAAACAAGTACAAAGGTAATTATGAAAATGCTATGCGTTTAGTTACCGAGTTAGATTTAGAATATATAATTATTGCAGGCGGTGGCTCCGGCGGCGCCGAAGGTAGTGACCAAGGAGGCGCTGGCGGTGGCGGCGGTGGTGGCTATCTAAGTGGTACACTCAATAACCAAGTAGTAGGCGATGGCCCATTTCCTGTTTCAGTAGGAGGTGGTGGATCACAACGTCAAGGAAGCAGTGGCAACCAAGGTCAAAGAGGCCAACCCTCGGCCTTCAACAATACTCCAACTACTGGTGGCGGTGGTGGTGGATCGTACACTAATAACGGACAGCCTGGAGGTTCTGGCGGCGGTGGTGGTGATGCACGTTACGGATACAGATATGGTGGCAGTAATGTTAGCGGCCAAGGCAATGATGGAGGCCAAAATGGTCAGTCCTGGAGAGGCGCTGGCGGTGGCGGCGCAGGCGGACC
>Ga0213867_1000539_pt1 | contig 17049 bp, 14 predicted proteins | sample PICome_12_FD_160120 | JGI IMG/M metagenome (GOLD analysis project Ga0213867, IMG submission 160120) | Coastal seawater microbial communities near Pivers Island, North Carolina, United States - PICO540 | ecosystem: Environmental > Aquatic > Marine > Coastal | place: USA: North Carolina... | reverse complement strand
TGTGTAACTTGTTAAGAAACTTGTTCCTGATATTGTTGCACCAGTAAAGTCTACACTTGTTGCACCTGTAAAGTCAACTGCACCTGTGAATGCCGGTGAAGCAGTTGATGTAGCATCTGTAATTCCGTAACCTGCTATTGTAGTTGGTTTGCTTGTTAAATCTGCAAACGCACCTGAAAACAAAGCCGTATCACCTGCAAGAGCAGTTGTACTACTCGTACCTAATTGTAAAGAATCAGTTATACCGTAACCTGCTAAGGTTGTTGGAGTGTTTGTAAAATTAGCAAAGTCTAAATAATAACTTGCGGCTTGTCCATTTAAACTAGTTGCAGAAATTCCTGTTAATGCACTACCATCTATTGCCGGCAGTGAACCTGTTAATGCTCCAGCACTAATAGTTCCTGCTATACCGTCTATTAATACAGTTGAATCGTCTGCTACAACAGATCCTTTTAAGTCACCAGTAATACTGTTTGCAGTAATAGTACTTGTTTTTGAGTTTATAATAGTTGTACTATCTTGGCCAATTACATCACCTATAATACCTTCAGCAGTTAAAGTTGCGCCTCCACCTGCACCTGCGGCAATTTGTAAATCTACTACATCTAAATACAACTCTGTGAAATTATCGTTTACTTTATCAAAGGCTGTTCTAATAGCATCACCGTCGCCTTTGTTTGCACTTGATCCTATGTTAATTAATTGCTGTGCCATTATACTCTCCCTACAACGATTTCAACTAAGCCTTTTTCTTCATCAAGTTTAGACCCAACTGCTTTACCTATCACTTGTCCTATACCTGGACTATTGTTTACAATAGCATATCCCTCTATAGCACTTGTTACAAGCATATCGCCTTTATTAACTTTACCAATTACTTTACATGGTACTCTACCTTGTAATGCTAATGGAACAACGTGTTCACCTTCTAATGCACTGTTCATTAAGTGTGCTGGATTTTCAGAAACAATACCCGCTACTCTTGTGTCACCTTTTTCATTTGTGATTGTAACTTCTTGGTCTCCTCCAAACACAAGCACTGTGCCAAAATCATAATCTGTATCTGCAAGATAATTCTCAGCCAAGTCAGCGTATTGTGCAGATGTTGCTTCACCATATATAGTTCCAAAATTATTTGTGCTAGAACCAATATCATAAGTACCGTTTGTATATGGAATAAATTTAGTTTGTTGGAATGTTATAGCAGGCTGGTTATCATTAGCAATAATTGCCACTTCACCTGCATCACTAAATCCTGTACCTGCACCTATTGCAATACCTGTACCGCTTGCATCTTTTTCTCCTGGTGCTTCAATAAATGAACTGTAAATCCAGTCAACTGCAAGTCTTGATTGGTTAAGTGTTGTATCAGTGTTACTTCCGTAACTTGAGTTCTTTTGGTGTGTACTTGGTGCAACACCAACGCTACCTATATCAACACTACCTGCAAAAGTTGTTGTAGTATTACTTGGAATAGTACCAACACTATCAAATATGTTTGCACCACCTGGTGTAGTTACGTTAAGAGTATTTGCTGTTTGGTCAATAATTTTATAACTGTCAATGTATAAACTTTGTCCGTCAATACCACCATCGCTTTTTGTTCTAACAATACTATCTGCTTGTCCTGTTGTACTAAATGTACCACCTAGGTTTACAACATCAGCAAAAGTAACAGCATTAGGTTGTCCTGATCCAGCCGCTGTTCTACCAATCACATAGTTTTGAGGCATGTCTAAGAACAGTTCGTATTCTAGTCCGCCTTCTTTTAAGTATACCCAACCATTTGTTGTTTCAAAGTGTATATCGTTGAAAGATGCTACACCTAAATCATTTTGAGTAATACCTGTTGCATTTGCTCTAGTAGTTGCCGCATTTAATAATAATTTACTTTGTGCAATTACAGCATTAGCCGCAATGTCACCATCTTCAATACTGCCAGGCACAATGTTCATTGTAGCAACGTTGCCTGCTAGACTAATACTAACATCACCAGCCAGTGTAGCATTATCATAATTTGTACCGTCAAATACTAAAATATCATTTGCTGTTCTGTTTGCTTTGTTTGCACCAATAGCTTCATCACCAAAAGGTGTTCTACCATCAACATAACTTTTTGTAGTTGCATCTTGTGGCTGATCACTTCTTGGATCTGCAAGGTTAGCAATATTATTACCGCCAGCATTTAAGTTGCCAGTCATAGATGTTGCACCATCTCTTGCTAGTACACCTGGTCCTAACTGTCTGTTTAATCCAACAACAGTACCGTCTCTTTGGAAGTGTAAACGTCTATTAACAAATTCGTCTACTGCAAATTCAGTAGGTACTGCTTGTGGATCAGCATCACTTAGTAAATCATCATTTGAAAACTCACTAATTCTAACACCACGTCTAAATCCTAATCCGTCTAAGTTACTAATAGCAATCGACGCCGCAAAGGTAACTGTACCTGTACCTTGGTCAACTTCAAAATACTTACCAACTCTAAAGAAACCATCTTGGTCTGTACTTACCCAGAACACTCTACCTTTACCACGTTCAGCAACCTCTGAAGCCTGTGAAGGTGTTTTAGTAGGCGGTCCGTAAATTACACCAGGATAGTTAGATTCATTAAATCCACCTGATCCAATGTCATTAAAGTCATGTCCGTTAGCTCTTAATGTTGAAATACTAATTGTAATTGTTGCATTTTCGCCTGCTGGTAAAGATAATGGAATAGTACGTTGTCCTGGTGTCGCTCCACTAAATTTAATAGGCGCAACTAAACCAGCCGCTGAAGCAGGACTGTTAATATCTGTGCCTGCTACATCATTAAGAACAACAGTAGCGTATTCATAATTTCCATTACCTGCGTCTGTTCTTTCAGTATAGTTTGAAACTCTAAATGTTTTACCTGAGTGTGTAAATATCATGTCCGCATTATTAATACGCTCAATATCTATGCTACTAGGAATTCTAGTTATTGCTAGAACTCTATCACCTGCTGTAGCACCCATTGTAGTTCCAGCACCTGCATAAGTGTTGTCACTTGCATACGTATTATCTAATAGTAAATTTAAGTAATCAAATCCACTATCAAAAACAATTTGTGATTGGTCTGATGGTAATGCTTGATTATCACTGTCTTGGTTATTGTAACTAATAGTTCTATAAACCTGTGTAGGTTGCTCATCAAATATAATTGCTGTTGAAGGTCTAATTGTAGTTGCTGGTTCAACACTATCAAACAAGAAGTTTTTGTTTTGTCTTATAGTTAAGATATCTTGATTATTAATTTGTGCCGCTAGTCCTTCGTCTCCACCGATAGTCAATCTATAAACTGGTAAACCTGCACCTTTTGTTGCTGTGGCTGTAACACCATCAACTACACTAACATTAGTAATTTCGTATTGCGTAACACTTGTGCCATCGTCAACATCTAATAATGAATTATTGTAAGGTGGATATAATGCATCTGTAACGTATACACTTGTAGCACCTACAGGCATTGTGTAAGTAGCATCTGCAAATCCTTCTACAGGTTGTGTCATAGGACGTAGAGTTGTAACTACATCTACTTCTTCGTTTGGATCTGATCCTGCAGATACAAGTCCAAAGTTACCATTTGAGTTAGAACAGTTTAGGGCTCTAATAATACTACCGTTGTTACACATAAATGCTGTATGACAATAATATGTAAATGTTGAAACTTGTTCAGACAATGCGCCATTGTTACAGAACAATCCATAACCTAAGTCATTAACCTGTGTATAGTCGTTTGCTAACATACTTCTGTTACCAGCAGTTTGTGTAAAGATATCTATTGGAGTAGAAACTGCTGTATCAAATCCTGCACCTTCATTACTTAGACTGTTTAACAATAAAGTTGCTGTACCGGCCGCTTGATCATAATTTGTAACAGCATCAATTTGATAACGCTTGCCTGATATAAAGAACGGTGCTGGTGTTTCAGGTTTTCTAATTCTTAAACCCTTACCAACTGCCGAACTTACGTTCAATGTAAAGTTGTCTGTCTTGCTATCAATTGACATCTCTAAGTTTCCAGAGAATGCATCAATATACATACCACCTCTAAATGCTTGTTTGTTTACACTCTGTGAGAATGATCCACATACCTGCATGTAAGGTGATTTAATTAAAATTTGTCCGTCTGGGTCTAGCACTTGTGCAAAGCCACCGTGCCCTTGGAAAGTCATGTTTGCTAATCTAGTAGCATCGTTCATTAAGAACACATCTATCTGTTTGTTGTTTAATGGAGTAGATGTTATGTCAGTAGGATCAGTTCTATAATGATATCCATAGTTTGTTGTTTGTTTAATATGCCACTGACCTGATGGAATATCATCTAGGTTTGGTAATGTATCGTTTGTTAAAGTTACTGTAAAGCTCGTACTACCAACATCACTTGCTGTAATTAAACCTACAGCACCATTATCTGTATAGAACCAAGCACCTTCCCAACTTGACGGTGAAATATTATCTGCAGGAGTAACATTAATTGAACCACCAATATTGTTCTCTCCTGATATGCTAATATTCTGAGCAGTTGCAAGGTCAGCACCTATTCTAGCTGTGACTGCCATATTGTCAATTAATTTGTCTCTATAGAAATAAGTGTTAATCCAAGGCGATTGTGAAATTCTATCTGCCGGACGTATAATACAACGTCTAAAGTCTGAACCTTTAATACTTACGTTTGCAGGAACTTTGATTGGATAATCTTCTGTATAAATTCCTGTTTCTACATTAATAACTATTTGTTTTGTTCTAGTAAAGTTACCGTATTCTAATTCTTCACCTATTTCAAATGCTCTTGCTTCTTGCAGTACAACTTCTACTCTGTCATAACTTGTACCACCTAAGTTTGCACCACTTGTATATTTTACAATTCTACCAATAGCACCTGAAGTTTTACCTCTTATAACTTTTCCTGGAAGTATGTCAACGTTTGTGTTAACACCTTGGTCAACGCTGTCTTCACTGCCATTGCTGAAATCTATTGTGTAAGTACTTCCTTCAACAAGTCCTGGTTTACTTGCAGGACCATTTTGTATAATAGTTGTTATAATATCAAATTTAGCACTAATACTATTTCTAACAGTTAATGAAGGTTGTGCAATACCTGCATCTAGTCTTTGTGCAAATAATGTTTGTCCTTCAGTAATATCATTTTGTAATACTACTTGAGAAATAACTGTGTTGATTTGATTTATCGCCGCAACAGTTTGTGTACCTTGCGTAATACGTGCTTTTGCACTACTAGGACTTGAATAATATCTTACACCTGCTTGTATAGCGTGGAAGTTAACATTGACACCATTGCCAATGTCTATTAACAATCCATCTATTATTGCAGTTACATCTCTTTCACAAGTGTTGCCACTTTTTGTAGTTGCAACTGGAGCAGGTATAGCACCTAAACCATTTGTAATAGTATCTGTAATAATTGCAAATAATTCATTTACTCTAGCAGTTAAGTTTGCTTCAACTGTTTCTGTAAATATTCTTTGTTGTATTGTAATAGGATCCTGCAAAGGTGTATATGCAACATTAGCTAAAATATTATTTAGAATAATATCTCTTGCTTGGTTAAGTGCCGCAACAGTTTGTTGTACCTGTCCAAATACTTGGTTGGTAGCATTTGACCAATAAGAAGCCGCATGTCTACGTGTTTCAATATTACCGCCACGTCCAATGTCGTGTACCATAGCGTCAACAATCTTTTTAGTATCACGTAAACACTTTGCCTGATTGTATGTAAAGCCGTTCCATATACCTGATCCACCTGCGTTTGCTATTTGATCATTGATCCATTCAACTGTTTCAGTTGCAATGAAATCTTTGTTTTCATGTAGCATTGCTTCTGCAATAGGATTGATAACATTTGTATCAGCATATTCTAAATCAGGATATGTTGTTTTAATAAATTGTAAAACTTCTTTGATAATAAATTTTTTGTTAAGCGTAATAATATCAATAGCAGGCTGTGCATCAGCATATGCACTTGTTACACCAACTGCATTTGTTACACTTGTACCTTTACCTTGGTCGTATGTAATAGTTTGTATATACGCACCTGGTTCTAATGGACTCGCTTCAATAATCTCTTGTGCTTTTTGTGCGGCCGCACCTAATGATCTATATGCATAGTTTAGACTTCTACCTTCTTTACCTACTGGTGAATTTGTTTGTGCATCATCTCCTGATGTGCTTACAAATAAATCAACTGTACTTGCAAAACTTGTATTGTCTACATAAAATTTTGTTGCCGCTTGTAAATCATTTGTTATACCTGTATTAGTTCCTGCAAGGTCTCCTGGATGATCGTGCAAAAATAATGCACCTTCCATTCTATCACCTTGACGTCTTGTAATACTTTCTCTTGGAAGTGCTTCGTTATTTTTCCAGAAACCTAAAAGTTGTGTATCATATTCATTATCAATAATTTTATCTGTGCCTACAGGATTTACTGTATCACCATTATTAATATTAATTTTTACTCTTGTTGTTGTGTCGTTATTCTGTGCTTCTGCTTTTGAAGTGTGTAAACTTATAAAGTTTTCATTGACAACACGTATGTAATAAATTGTATCAGCAACTAAATTAGTTGGTACACTGCCTGTTGCTGTGTATTTGAAAGGACTACCGTTTGCGCCACTGTTAAGGCCATGCCCGATAATTTCTATATTACCATTTCTATATTCTGTAATCTGCTTTGTGTATTCTGTTGCATCTGCAGGTTCTGATCTAACAAAGTCTGCTCTATCTTCAAATAAACCATTTACGCCGTAGTGTTGGTCTGCAAATTTTTTATCAATAACTAGATCGTCTTGTGTTATTTGTGTACCATGTGTAGTATTGAATTGACTAACTGCTGTATCATCTGTAGCAATTTGTCCTATACCATAAACAATGTTACCACTTAAATGTCCACCTAATACCGGAGCAGTATCAGCACTAACATTAGCACCAACGTTGTTAATTATTATTCTTCCTTCTTGAGAACTGTCAACAGTTATACCTGTACCAGCCTGCAATTGGCGTTCAATAATTTCTGTACCTAATTGATTAGTACCTAAAATAAATGCCGCGCCTGGAGGACTTGGTGTTAATGTATCTGGTGTGTCACTAAGTGCTTTGAAAGTAATACTCCCACCTTGACCAAAAACTGCATACAATTCTGTAAAGTTTGCATTGGCTTTTCTAAAGGCTTCTCTAATACTATCACCAGTACCGTCATTCCCCTCAACACCTAAGTAAATATCTTGTCTTGCCATTCTATTGCTCCGCTATGCTGGTATCTCTAATTTGTCCATATCAAAATTAACACTAACACCGCAACCACATGAGCTTTTTGCATTAGGATTAATTATATCAAACATTGATCCCATAATATCTTTTTTATAATCTACTTTAGTTCCCATTAGGAACATTACACTTTGAGCTCCGACAACAAATGTACAATTTGTGTCAGTTTTAAATACTTCGTCATCTTCTTTTAGATCAGCAGGTGTAGCATATGTTCCCCACTCATATTCAAAGCCTGCACAACCACCGCCCTTCATATTAAGTGTTACTGCATACACTTCGTTTTCTTCACAAATAGTGTCTATTTGCTTTTTTGCGGCATCTGTTAAGGTTAAAAATGACATCTGAGCTCCTTATTACTGTTATTTATCGAACGTTTTTATAATCTTAATGTAAATATAGTTATGTATATTAGAGAATATTCTATTGAAACAAGGCATATACGCAAGAGTAAAACAGGTAAGGAACACCCTTACAAGCGTAAATTAACGCATTGTGTATTTAGGTGTGATGCTTGCGATACTGAATTTGTACGTCCTAGGGGAAGTATGGATCCTAAGCGTTTAAGCAATAATTATTTTCATGTATGTAAAAATTGTGATGCAAAGAAGTTTGCACAGAAAAAAGGCGTAGAACGCAAGCAAGTTTGGAACTTACCTGCGTCCAGTGATTTGCCTATTGGAAAGTTTTAGTCTTTCTTCCAGATTGTCCATGCACCATATGCAATAGCTAATCCAGCCGCGATCTTGGCAAGTGGTGCTAAGAATAGTACCATAAGTCCAAGTGCTATTAGAGCCGCACCATCCCATGATGTACGCTCTTTCATTCTTGATTGTATCCAAGTTTTCATAATTTACCTCCCTCTATTCTGCAAATTTGTAATGTTTGCTTCCTGTCTAGTCAGTTTACGTTCTAAGACACTAATGGCCGCACGTTGTTTACGAATTTGCTCTTCTAAACTTTGCACATAACGAAGTGTAGGTATTTGCTGTTGGTTACCATCTTCGCCCAGCATTGTTAAATGATCAACACCTTGCCCTTTTAATCCACCTGTTACTCTGTTAGGATTCTTATCAGATGATGATTGGGTCGGGCTCGGCTTGTTTCTGCCGTACATTGTGTTTAGATAGTTCATTATGTTTCTCCGTATAGTATTTATGTAGAGCGATACTGGCTAGATTCTTACATTTGGATTCACACATAATATCTGCATAATCTAAGAAAGACAGTGCATAGTCATTTACTGCATTGTTAGGATAGTAATCACTATGAGCTCTAAGTTTTTGTTTTTTGTAGCCCGTTTCTAGCAAAGTTTCCATATTGGGTAGATAATCGTGTTGAAAGTCTTGTGGAAGATGTTCATCTCTGCTGTATGAGTAATGTATTACAGGACGTACACCACGCCATGAATCAATCACGCGAGAATATCTATCGTCGGTTGGTAAAATATATTCACCTTCACGGCACCAGTGATGGTGTATGTCGAGAACGAGAGCACAGGTGTCGACCAGTTCAAGGCTTGCGTCGAGACCCCATTTGTTTTCGTCATTCTCGATCGTAATCGTGTTTCTCGCTTCTGGAGATAATCGTTTGTCAACTGCGTGTTTGATACCGGCAGGACCTTGTTTGCCGGATATATGGACGTTACATTTGAAGTCTTGGAACGATTGGCCATAGCCCATCCATCTGATGCAATCAACATGATATTCAAACTCCTCTATAGATCTTTCGACAATGTCTTGGTTGTCGCTTGCAAGTACAGTAAATTGGCCTGGGTGCATCGATAATCGGACATCGAGGGCTCTTGCCTGTTTGCCGACGTTTGCGAAGTTTTTTTCACAGTAGTCACGAACATCTTGCTTACGCCAAAAATAAGACCAAGTAGGCTCGGTATAAACAGGAAGTACATCACTACCAAGTCTGACCATACGTAACTCATTTGGTAATCCTCCAACATACGTAATAAGGTTCATGTAAGATTGAATGTTATGAACCATTATATCCCACAACCGTTGTTCTGCAACTTCACGTGTTTGTCTGTTTAGCCATTGAACAGTTGTGCTACGAGTATTTAGTGGACGTTGAATTTCCTCGAGCAGTTTCTTTTTCTGTGTTTGGTCAGGGTGCATATACTTACATGCAAAGCCTATACGTTTAATCATACTCATATAATACTATCTTTACTTCCATTTGTCAACCACCCATTGATCTTTACATTCATGTGGGTGCGGTTCTCCGTGAAAAACTGCAATACATGTTTCGTCTTTAACCACAGGTTGTTTTTCTTCTTTAAAATTACGTTTACCATCAATACGTATTAGATCACGTCTATCACGCATTTCCCATTTGTAGCTCTGTATCCATTCATCAGGCCACCATATAAAATCTTCACGTCTTGTCTTATCATGTATATAATCTTGATCTCCATGCATTCTATGTATATAATGTTTAGGGTTTCTTGCAAATTCTTCATACAAATAATGCATAGTCCCTGTACTGTACCTAAATACACTACTATTCATTTTCTTCCAATCGCTACGTAAACTTCTATTGAAGTCACGTATAATACAAAACTTTTCTGGATTATATGTAAACAGTTTGTTTATGTTACCACAAATTACAACATCTAAATCCATATAAAGTATATTGCCTTTGACAGGAAGATCTTTATTAAAGAACATTGGTTTATACCACCAACCATGTGCTTCACTCAGTGCAGGCAGAGGTTGTGTAGTAATAGCTCTATCTATGCCTTGTGTATCTTCTGTAAAGCACACAAATTCGTAATCTAATGTTAGATTACGTTTTACCATGTTATGTAATGCATTTACATATTCAGGGCCGTATTTCTTTCCATGCTTTAAACAAACAACATAATTTTCTGAATATTCAATCGGTGTAGGTTTAGGTTGCCATTTTGCAAGTCTGGCAAGTTCTTTACTTTGCCTACGCTGTTCGCGGATTACTTTCCACTGTTCTTTCGTATATTGACGTTTATCAATTTTAGCCAATTGTTACGCCTCATAGATTGCTGAATTGGCACCATGTTCTGAACATTCAACACTTACACAATAACAACGATTATCTGTTGCTTCACGTATAAGTTTATCTGCAAAGTTAAATGCATGTTCTGCAAATTTCTCTGCACCAACACCGTCAAACTCTCTTACTTCGCATAAGTCTTTGTCTTGTAGATCATAAAAATCTTGTTTGTGAGGATCATTAATATCAACACAAGTTTTATGATCAAATGAATCTTCAAGCCACGCTTTCAAAGGTTTGAGTCCACCGAAGTCTACTGCCCAATTTTTGTTATCAAGTTTATCACATCCAAATGTAAATTTAAATGCTAGACTGTATCCGTGTAGCAGATGACAGTGTGAATGATCTGCGTTTGGTTGTCTGAACACTGCTGATAAGCCTATGTTGTGTCCGTATGTTTTTGTACTATAATGTTTTGCCATTGTTATCTCCTAATAAAATGACACGCAGAATATTTAAAGAGGGTTGAATGTCAAAAGTCCTCGTATACATGTTTAGTATTATACTTATAAAATGTCTGTTTGTCAACCTCTACATTTGGTAAATCCCACTCTTTTGGTAAAATCCAGTCTTTTGTATTAAGAATTGTAAACTTCTTTTCTTTGTAAACGTCGAATAAACGTGCAAGTTGATAAATCCAATAACTTGGGTCTACATCTTTATCATTATAATTAGATGTTGCTCTGTATATGTTACCTTTATATAGATCAAAACCTACTAGATAGATATGATCGCTCAATGTTGCTCCTAGCAATACTGCATACGGTCCACTACCCCAATGCATAGGTTCGTCTTGTCTATTATGTCCTTGGTAAGGAAGATCAGGAACATCATAAAGACTATCGTTATTGAAAGCCTTTCGCCATCTTTCTCTTGTGTATATTGGATTTACTTTGTGTGCTAACGCTTCTTTTACCATGCGTTTATCACATGCTACAAGATAATCTACTTTGTAGTCTCTGCATATAGCATTACAGCCTACTACTGTAAAATCTTCAAAGTCAAAATGTTTACGACTTATTCCGTTTCCTGCTACTACTATTTTTTTTGACATCATTTAGATCTTTTCTTACAGATTTGATTTCTTCTGTTACATCAGAAAACTTTTGCATTTGTCTGTCTACTAATTGCATAAATGTTCTTACTGTATCCATAATCCACCACCACCATGTAACTGCGGCTGTGATACTAATTGTAGCAACTGCACACCAAAAATATGTTATTAAATCAGGGTCAGGAAAAAAGTGTACTAATGCTAGAATGAATAGAGCAGTAATAGGCAAAACTCTCGCGAGAGTAAGCCATAGCTTATGGAATTTCATATTTTAAACCTCAATGATGCCGAAAGGCTTCCATATTCCTGGTGTGCCTTTTCTTATACACACCCAGCCAACATGGCTTCCGCCGGCGCTTTGACTATTCCAAACAATGTCACCTTGATTGTAGGTTCCGTTCTCTGGAATTTTATCTGCTGATTGCATTTTCATGTTGTCGAACGCAATAGGCCCATTAGCCATTAAAGCGACATCTTCAGGTATATTGTTGACTCCAATACCTAGTTTTCCATTTATATGCAAATTTTCTTTGACACATACCTTTCCATCAGAAGCTATGCTTATAGGACGATCATCTCCTATATTATTCATTAATGTTTCAACTGCTTCACCTAAGTCTGTAAGGCCGCGACTCATTTGAGTTAACACATCTTGTTCTAAACTAACTAATTTCATTCAGATTCAATCCTTCCAAACGGCTTCCATTTTCCTGGATTACCTTGTTCAACACATACCCAGCCTACAAAATTTCCTACTTCTGGATTTGTATTGTAAGTAATATCGCCCTTTAGGTAACTACCATCAGTTGGCGGTTCAACATTATATTGTATCTTTTTATTTTGTATTGCAATTGGTCCTGCCACTGCAAGATCTGCATCTGTTCTACTTGCTGTTTTGATACCTACTGCACTTGTAATGTTTATAGCACCTGTCTTTTCAATGCTTATTCTTGGAGTATCATCAGTAACTATTTGCAAATCACTTGTTGTGTATGTTCCTACTTTTACTGTATCAAACCAAGGATCAATAACAAATTCTGCTTCATTACTGCTAACACTTAATTGTCCGTTTGGCAGTTCTCTACCAATTGACAATCTCATCAATCCACTATCCCAAGTTACCCAACCTTCATCAAAGTTAAAGTCACCTGTAGTGTGTAAATTTTTTAGAACTCCTACTTTTTGAAGTTCACTATATGTTACTGTAGCACCAAGAGCACCTGCACTAAGAACATCTATATTGTCTATTCTTAAACTTGCATCTCTGTGTAAGTTAATTGGATCACTTGAATAGAAACTACTTGTTCTGTCTGCCCAAACAAACAACTTTGTATTTTCACCTTCTTTGCGCCAGTTAAGTCCTACAAGATCTATACTACCATGTTCAGGAACAAAATCAATATTGCTTGTAAATTTTTGATCTGCAAGTACTTGTTTTGTTACTACCTTATCAGCAGTCAATGTACCTTCTACTTTAAAATCACCTGTAGCAACTGTGTCACCAACAAGTGTATCAGTATCAACTGCATCTACAGTTATACCATCATCAGCAACAAGCAAAACTAGTTTGCTGGCATTATCTGTAATGCCTGTGCTTCTAAATAATGTTACTTTGCCGCCATGAATAGCGTTACCGCTTATAGTATTACGGCCTGGTGAATCTAGTGTAACTTCAGCGTTTGCTAGAGTCTTTACTGCTTGATCTAAACGGACTAAGCCTTCTTTTATACTCATATGTGTGCTCATGTAAGTATTTATCAGATTACCTTGAGTAGCACAGTATCAGTATTTGACCTTCCGTTGAGCTTTGTATCAGTGGTTTTTATATCCTCTAAAAACTTTCGCAATTTTACTTTGCCCGAATCTTTAAACTCTTTGAGCTGTTCTTCTGGCTTACGAAGTGTCTTTTGAATGCTTTGTTTTTCATCAAATCCTAGTATAGTAGTCCCTTTGACACTAAGTCCAGTGCCATCTCTGTTCATACCTTTAGGATCTATATTACTTGCCACATATTTTCCTATCTTACGTGTTTTAACATTAAACACCCAGAGCTCAGTAGCACCAATAATTTGTGCAGGGTCAATACTTGCAAGTTTATATTTTTCATCTACTTTCTTAAATTTCAGTTTTGCAACTAATTTATCTGAAGAGTATACCTTAGGCTTACGTGGCTTGCGTGTTGCTTTTGCTTGATCTATAACAAAGTTCAATGCGGCTAATAGTTCTTCTATTGCAATACGAAATAATTTTATATCGGATTTTTTGAGATGTGCATAACCTTCTTTCAACTGAGCCCACATGTCTTGTTCATGTTCACTCATTTTCTGAAGTTGACCGTTTGTTGGAAATCTTTCTAATTCGTTATAATCATCTAGCTCGTGTTCATAAAAAGACTTTAGTTTACGAGCATGTGCTTGTGTAACTTTCATTTCATAGAAATGTTTTTTGAAGTCGAACCCTTTCGGGTCAAATGACTTTGGGTCAATTATCCAACCTTCCAACCATTCTTCAATTGCCTCACTCTGTATATATGCTTGGTCTCTAATACGTTCTTGAATACTAGGTACATATACATTTGAAGTTTTCTTTTCTTCTTGTTTCTTTTCTTCTACAATTAATGATCCTGCTTTTATAGCTCTTTCAATACGTTCTTTTAAGAACTTTGATGCAGGAGCCATTTTGCCCATAGTGCCTGGCAAACTATCCCAATATTCATCTTCCTTAGGATTCAAGTCTGGCATGCCGTCAAGTAATTGTTTTGCAGTAATGGCGGCTGTAACACTTAGTTCATATGCAGGAGCGGCTTTAGCCTGTTTGATTTGTTCTTTAGTGTAGCCATTATCTGACATCCACTTGTATGTGTGGGGATATAAGTCAGCAGGTTTATAGTTTTGGTAATAAAATTCTCTACTCGCACCTTTGAATCTATGGAAGTGTTCACCTGTCCATTCTTCCCAGCCTTCCCATTTAGGTGCTGATAATTTGTCTCCACGTCTTACTCGTGGAGCTCCTCTCACAACTTTCTTTCTAGTCTTTCTTGGAATAGCCACATAAATCTCCTGCTGTTTTTAAGTATATATACTTTGCTTAAATTTTTTCTCCGATTTCGAATCCTCGGAAAGTTTTGAATCTAGGAAAACGTAATGAATACGTTCCATCTTGATTTTGCGTAATAGCATCTGCTCTAACTTCTACAAGTTGACCAATAAGTGAGCTACGAGTATTCCAGAAACTATCACGATCGCTGTCACTAAACCCACTACCGCAATTGACTTGGACCATTCGTCCATCATCTTCTCCAGAGCACACCAATGCCCCCAAGCGTCCTTCGTTTCGTCCTGTTCCTTCTTCAACATCTTTTACCTCTAATGTTACTTCAATAAATGGCTTTGCTTTAAGCCAAGCATGAGTACGTTTACATTCATAAGGAGCATCAACGTCCTTAATCATTACACCTTCGTAACCACCTTCTACAGCCGTCTTATTAAGCTCTACAAAGCGTTCTTGTCCTACAGTGGTACTAAGGTCTACCTCTTCCCACTCAAGTGCTTGTACGTGCTTTAAAATGCTTTCATTTTCTAGCACCCAGTATTTTACAAGATTACTACGATATGTTTGTGGCTTATCCCAGCCACCTTTTAAAAATTGTTCTAATGGAATAAAATCAAACAAATGCAGAACAGCATCATCTGATTGCTTGCCATCTTTTCTGTGTACCTGTTTCATAAGGTCTTGAAAGTTAGCACTCATCACTTCTCCGTCTAGTACACAATCATACGGAGCAGGCTTTTCTTTAAGTACTGCTTCAATCTCTTCAATGATGTGTGGAAAGTTATGAAACTGTTTTCCGTTACGACTAAACAATTCTACTTTGCCATCACGACATACTGCTAATACTCGCACACCATCTAGTTTTACTTCTATCTGCTTTTTACCTGTCATCTTCTTTTCATGATTAGCACTGTCATGTGCTAAGGCACAAGTGAATACAGGAATTGCATACTGCGGAAATTTCTTAGCAATTTTGTTTACAGTTTTTTCTGAAACACCACAACGTAAATCTTTAATTAGAATTCTACGATAGAACATGTTCCATTGTTCTGCTGTACTTGACTGCTTTACAAGATTAATTGCATCACGTGCCGCATGTCCTGTAAGTTCTCTTTTAATAAGTTTGTCTGCTAGTTCTTTGAATATCTTCCATTCACAACCTTGTCCAGCCCATTCAGCATCTAATTCATCTACTTGTTTTACACCAAATGTTACAAGTGGATCAAGTGCCATACGCACTCCTTCAAAAAACTCATCTAAGCCTTCAGTCATTGCTTCTTGCAATACTGCTTCTTTTGCAAGTCTTGAATTGTCTGCCTCTAGTTTACGAATAATATCTTGTGGTTGTGTTCTCATTTGTGCCTCTCTAATTAATTATGTGTATATATTAGCACCAATAAACATATTTGTCAACCAGTTTTGGACACCTAGGCCGGAATCGAACCGGCATAAACGGAGTTGCAGTCCGTCGCATAGCCATTCTGCCACTAGGTGTTGGCATAGGTGGAAGGAATCGAACCCTCATTTGCGGAGTTGGAAGCCGCCGTGTTACCATTACACTACACCCACAAAAAAAGCCCCTTGTATTTCTACTCGGGGCTTTTTACAATATAACTTGTTTTACAAAGTCACGTCAAGACAAAGCCCTTCCTTGCGGAGTGCACCAACAAAAATATGTTGTTCTAATTCTTGACATGTTAATATTCCTTGTTCTCATTATGCGTATACTATACACTCTATAATTAGTTGTGTCAATACCTAATTTTCCAAATACGGATCTAAGTCTAAATACTTTCCCCATTCTGTGTAATAATGACGCATACCTACTTCATCATGTATAGTTCCGTTCTCGTGTCTGCCATGTAATATGCGTCTTGTTTCTGTACCTTCACGCATAGTTGTGCCTTGTCCTGCTACACCAATTAGGTCTTCGTGTAGGTTACGTCCGAACGGTCCCCATATGCTGTTGTGATGATTGATGCGTGTGCGTCTTTCTTCTGGTGTGTCCTTGCGTAGTCCATATCCTCTAAATTCAATCAATACCTTATTACATCCTATTGGAGTAACAGAGTCCGAACGATACGCACTGCCACGCAGGTTAAAATTAAAGCCTGGAAACAAGTCTACCATGTACCATTGGTTAGGAGGAAGATTAGGAAAGGACAGTTCACCTCTATCATCAAATCCATCATATTCCTCATAGTTTACAGTAAATGAACTTACATTTACATGTCCGTTGTCAAAAGGTATGTTCTTTCGTGCAAAGTATTCGTCATTGAAACCTGATACACGATTAAAGTAGTGCATAAAGTCATGATAGAATTCACTGTTAGTATCATGCCACAGTTTGTAGTTTGTATCTATTACTGCTTTATGGTAATGAAATACTTCGAGTTCTTCTGTATCAATTGCATCAGCAATACAATCAAATGCACCTGCTGTCCATTCTTCTACACTTTGCGTTGGATTAGGATCTAGTGTTACCCATACCATACCCCCATGCTTTGTTTCGCAATGTAATTCAGTACCTTCATAAGGACAACTTAATGTTCCTGATACTTGTTGTATTGTGTCATTTAAAAATGCTCGTACAC
>Ga0213867_1000538_pt1 | contig 17058 bp, 10 predicted proteins | sample PICome_12_FD_160120 | JGI IMG/M metagenome (GOLD analysis project Ga0213867, IMG submission 160120) | Coastal seawater microbial communities near Pivers Island, North Carolina, United States - PICO540 | ecosystem: Environmental > Aquatic > Marine > Coastal | place: USA: North Carolina... | reverse complement strand
CGTGATGCTGACGTTGTCGAGTTGATTGGAATCCAAGCGTTCCAAAGTACCCGGAGAAAGCACCAATTTGGGCGCACGGTCATCCAGCACCAGGTCGTACGCTAAGCCGTTGATTCCAAACGCTTCGAAGCCTTGGGGAACGACGCTTACATTTCCATAATCGTGGTACATGATGCCCTCGTTCATCGTGATGTTCAGCTCCATTTCCCCCGAGGGCGTGATGTTGAACGCACCCTCCATCCGACGTTCACCGTCGTTGAGTTCCCAAACGAAGTGGCCAACATCGGGGAGGTCACGGGCGAGAAGATCGGTGCCCTCGTGCACCACGGCCAATCGGTGGTGAATGACGTCGTTGCGGTGGAACCAATGCGTTGTTTCGTTGGATTCGCCGACCGGTTCCATCGTATCAACGATCTCGAGCCATCGCAAGGCAAGGGCCGTGCTTCCCGTCCACGCATGCGCATTGAGGTGATGCAGGCCCAAGCCCAAATCTTGACCCTCGTCGACGACCACCAAAGCCGGTGTACCCCCGTTTGAGGCAACGGATTGGGTGGCCGCCCAGTCCAGACGGAATCGGAAGGTGACGTCGTATGTGGACGAGAGCGGGCGTTGTGTGACCGAGACTTGCGGCAGCTCGAGGAAGCAGGTTTCATCGGCAGAAACCTCGCCGAATCGAGGCTCGTAATGCAGGAAGCAGGCAGTCGGGGCTGATTCTCCCAACAAAGCGAGTTCAATGCGGTCCAACGAGGCAATGCCGTTGCCGTCGGAGAGGACGAAGGAAAACGAATGTTCGTGACCGGCCAGAAGACGACCGTCAACCGCATCCATCCGGATGTCGTCGATGTCCGCCACGGTATCGGCCCGTTGTTGAACGCGCACCGTCGCCATGTCGTTCGCTTCACCAAAGTCGCCGCCGCCTTCAAGTGGGTTTCCAGCAAGGTCGTCGCCTTTGACCACGATGCTTGCTTTTCCTTCAAAGGCCCCGTCAGGGAGGATTTGGCTGGAAGAGATGAGGGGGAGGTCGACCTCCATCCCGGTGACGCCCCGGTTGACGCTCACGTGTTGCATCGTGTACTCCTCCGGGTCCATCACACCGTCGCCGTTGGCGTCGTTCTGACGTTCCAACCACGTCCAGATTTCCACACGGTTCTCCAATCCTTCCGCGTCGTTGAGTTCCATCCGCAACGGCAAATCGCGACCTGAAAGAATCACGTGGCCGTCGGCGGGCACCTCCCTTCCCGAATCAAGCAGCGACAAGGAGGCGACGTAGGGTGAAACCGTGTCGTGGAGCAACCGGGTGGGGTTGAGCACCACGGAGCGGTCCTCGCTGGAGGAGGCGTTGACGTCAGACGGTCCTCGACGAGAAAGACTCGGGCGGATTTCAAGCCAAGTGTTGCTCGGTACGCCATCTCCACGACCCGGCGTGTTCATCGAAACCGAAAACCAACCGTCGTCTTGAATTTCGGCGGTCCATGTCGTTGACCAGTTCACGGGCGCGCCAACCCATTCGTCCTGACCACCGGAGACGTTCTTTGGTGGAACGGCTCGGAGGGTAACGCTGGCTTTGCCTTGGCCCGCCTCGGCCCATTGGTCAACAATGCCTTCCATCCGAACGCGGCCGGTTGCGACCAGCGATTCGTTTTCACCCAAATGATAGGGCCAAAAGGAATTGGTCCAATCGTCAAGGCGGCGCAACGAGGCGTCGACGACCGTGAAGTCCACCACCTCCAAGTCGTTCTCAACCTCGTTGAACGGGGTGCGTCGCACAAAGACCGAAGGCCCGATTTCCAAACCTTCCTCATCGGTGGCTTGGGTCAAGATGTGGACGTCATCGATATCGTCCAGCAACCAGGTGCTTGCAAAAGTCCAAGTCACGGTGCAGGCGTTGAGGGTGCACGAAACGTTGGAGGCTTGGGCTTGGAACGGTGAAACACCGGCCCCGGTCATTTGCCTGAACCGAGGGGTGGTGTCCAAACGATCGACAATGACATGCGCGAAAGCATCCGAGAGCGAGGATGAGGTGCTGAGGTACAACGCAACGTCGGAGATGTCGGGCGCATCTTCGGTCAAATCAAGCGGATTTTGACGTTGGTGATGGGTGATGAAGGTCACCGAAGATTCCGGCAACCACCGTGTATGGAGCGGAGCCTCAACGCTTTCCATCATCAAGGGCAGGGTGTTGGCGGTTAAGCCCGCTCGGAGACCGCCGTAAGCGGTGCGAACGTGCAAGGGGATGCTGAGCACCGCCCGAACATCCCCCGTGATGGACGCTTCTTTCGCTTCGTTGAGCAGGCTCGCATCCAAATCAACATCCAACGTTTTGAACGAGGAAAGATGGGTAAAGTGGAGAACTTTGACGTCGGCTGAACCGACGAGGCCGACATCGATTTCACAGGAGAACAGGGAATAATTGGAGGAAACCGTTGCCGAGAGCGAGGCAGAGGGGCATGCACTGGCGGTGGTGTAGGTGAACGGTTCTGCCCCGGAGGGGAGGTCTTGCGACATGCCGTTGATGGTCAACGCGAGGGATGCAGAGCGGTTGGTGACCGTCACCAACATCGACGCCCCGGGTCCTGGAACCGACCCCGAACGCTGAACTGCATGGTAGGTGAGCGTCAGGTTGCTGTCGTTGAGAGCGAAGGACGGCACGGGAACGGAGGGGTCCCACGTTGCTGAACCGCCGGGATGATCGATTTCCGCCAAGCGGCCGTTCACGCCGAAGGTGGCCGACATACCGGAAGGCGGCCAATCGAAAACGGTGGCGTTGTTCCACCCCAGCTTCAATTCGGGGCTTTCGGTTGGACGAACACAATCCAGTTCGGCTTTGCTTCGCTCGACCACTTCACCTCCCGAGGCTGAGACGGTAAAGGTCGGATTAACCGAAAGTTGCCCGCTCAAGGAGTAGTTCAGGTAGGTGGTTTTGACGGGTTCGGATTGATGAGAAGAGGCGTAAAGTTGCGGTTGGGCCATGGTCCACGTGAGGTTGTCACCGATGTTGGTGACGCGATACCCGTCAAACGGACAAGCGAGCATCGCAGGAAGCGGCAAGGAGAACGGAGCGTGAATGACCAAGTCCCCGTCGGCATTGACGGACGAGGCGTTGGCGCCGTCGGGGTAAGCCAGCACGTGTTCCGGTCCGATGAAGGCCGTTCGACCCAAGGTCATGCTGTGAATCAGCGGCGTGACAAAGGTGTCGTTGGTGGCCATCTTCACGCGAACATGAACGGAGGCGTGCTCCAGTGGGTCAACACTGAGGACGGCGGGGAGCGTGAGGTTGCTATGGCCGTCGATGGGTTGGCCTTGCGCATCGAGGACATCAAGGCTCAGCGTGGTCCCTTCCGGAACGGTCGACCAGCCGTCAAGCCATCCGTATCCAAACAAGGGATGCGGCGCAAGAGAAGGTGAGGTCCATTCTCCAGAGGTTTCGAAGACGTCGATTTCAACGCCGGCATCGTCGATGTACCACCCATCGGCCTCGACGTAGGTGTCGGAGAAAAAGGAAAATCGCGCCTTGACGGTTTGACCGGAAAGGTTCGAGAGGTCGTACGTCTTCAACTCAAAGGGCCTGTTTTTGTTCATCCCGCAACCGTTTGGAACGCTTGAACCGTCGATGATCCCTTGACCATAGAGCGGTGAATTGAGGTTGACGTTTGATATTTGGTCGTGGAAACCGTTCACGTCTGGAGGCAAAAACCACCATGTTTGGCCACCGTCGGTGGAGATGGAAACCGCTCCCCCATCCCAATTGGCTTCCGCACACACCCAAGACTGGAACGCAAGACGAGCGGAAGCGTTGGTTGGAATGCTGTATTCTTCGGTCACGAGGTGCGTGTAGATGTTGTTGGTGTACTTGGTGGTCAGGTTCACCGCTGCTCCGTTGCTGCCCGAGTGAAATTGACCCGGTCCGTAGCCCGAGGTGTTTCGTGTGGCTCCAACCTCCCATCCATCCGGCCACGTGCCTTCGATCAACCACCCCGGAGGCGCAACCATCGTTTGCTCAAACGAGTTGGTGGTGCTCTGTGGCCCGTTCATCCCGAAGTTCGTTGTCCATATCCATTCGTTCACCGATGACGTGTTTGCGCGCCACCCGTTGGGGTCGCCGTAAAGACCGGCCGGCGTCGTGGTGAAATTCGCAACTTGAATGATGTCCGCTTGCGGTGTTCCTCGGCCATCGTGAATCACCACGTCGTCGATGGCAACGCCCTCCCATCCGGACGAGGCAAAGCCTCCGAAGCCCGTTTGGTGGTTGGTTTGGACGTGGAACTCAAGCAACACCGAAGACGCGTTGGGATGCGAGGCCAAACCGCTTGGCAGCGAATAGAAGACGGGAACCCAGCCCAACGATTCGTCCGTGTAGAACGTTCCTTGGGACGTGAAACCGTTCCCCGGTAGACCGGGAATCCCCGAGACGGACTGCCAAGTTGTCCCGTTGTTCATGCTGAGCGCCACCATCAGGTTGTCGGAAAAAGCGCCTTCCAAATCCCAATTGGCCCAAAACTGCAACTCCAAGGTGCCCGTTGTTCCCGACACATCAGCGAGAACATACATCCTTCCGTCCGCGTTGTTGGCGTAACTCCCGGAGAGGTTGCCGTGGAACCACGCCCCGGGTTGGTCGCCTTGGTTGGCGAGGGTGAAATTGTCGATGTACCAACCTTGCCGGGTGCCAACCGACGCCGAGGTTTCGTAGCAAGCACGCACCTCGAGCGTTGTTGTCGAGGCGTTGATCAGCCCGTCCAAGGCGAATTCCGCTCGCTCCCAACCGGTGGATTGGCCGGACCAAACAGAAGCGGGTGCCTGTTGCAACGACGATGCGTTCGGATAGGCGACGGTGGGGTTCAGCGTCTGCCAAGTGCCCCCGTTTCCTCGCCACTCCATCCACGCAGCATCGTCGTCGTGAAGCGATAACCAGTGGTCAAAGGTCAAACGATAGCCAGCGACGAAGGCGGGAACGGTCATTGGAGGCGAGGCAAGACAACCGCTCATGTTCGAGGTCAAGCCCCCAAGGGCTTGCGTCGTGAGCACCCGTTGACCTTGGGTAGCGTTGGTGGGTTGGCCAGCAGCAGCGCCGTTCAGAGGCAAAGCGACCACGTTCCAAACCTCGTGGTCCGGACCTTGCCCTTCCCAGTCGGGGAGCGTTTCCACCAAGGTCTCAAAATCGGTCAATGAGGCAACCGTGGAAACGGGGGAAAGCGAGAGTTGTCCGCCATGACCGATGCCCAGGGTGCCGTTGTGCTGCCCGCTCCAGCCAGCGTTCAAGTCGATACCGAATCGGTGCCCCGTCAATCCGGTGTCGATCCACGTCGGCGTGACATCAAGGCGGCCGCTGCTGAAGGTTTGGTTGGCTGGAATGCTGAGCATACCGTTGTTCGTGGTGTTCACGCTCGTCGCGTTCAGCGTTGGGGTGAAAAACGTCGCAAGAGAGGGGGTTGAGACGTTGTTTTCCAACGGTTTGGCGAGCGGAGTCAGCGTCATCAAGACCATCAGCAGGCACAATCCGACGGCCGACCGACAACGCTTCGCGTCGTTGGCCGGGCGGGATTGACCGGGTTTCATGCTCATGCACCTCGCTATGCGAGGTGAAGCCTCCGAATATGAAAGGGTGTATCGGTTGCTTCAGGGCTCCTCACCACCGAGAGGCGGGTGAAGGGTTCAATATCCGTCACCGTTTGGTTCGCTCCATGTCCACCGCCCGAGATCTCAACAGCGCTCAAGCGCAAGAGATTGAGGAGCAATTGTTCTCGGTCCATCGCCAGCAACTTCCCCGCCAAGTCCCCATTCCGCTGCCTCGCCCGGACTTTTGGGACATGGTTGCTGCCTTGCTCTCCACCTTGGACGTGCAGATCCAGAACATGGTGAGGAAAGGGGCGACGGACATGCGCTTGCAAAACCTCCAGAAGCGTCAAACCAACATTCGACGCATCGCTTCGGAACTTGCCCGCAAGCGCATGGTGGCAATGATGCAACATGCAGCGAGCCAATCGCTTCGCAGCGGCGTTAACCCAAGCATGGCCCACGAGCTTCCCTCGTTGGACTGGCAGCGTCACGACCCCGCCGAGAAAGCCTTCTATCACGCCCTGCAACTCAACGTTGACCGGTTCAAGAAGGAAATCGATTGGAAAGGCATGCAGCAGGGCATTTTGAGCGAGGTTGGCGACCGGCCCGTCACCCACGCTCCCGGTACGATGCAGCTTGATGCGTTTGTCGGCGAGGGTGAATTGTCAAACCAACCCCCCCCGGATTTGGCGTTTGAAGATTCTCTTCCGCCCCTTGAGAGCAAGGAACTCGACGAAGAGCGGTGGATGGACGATGCGGAGTGGGTTGATGAAGAGGCGTACCTGCTTGCCGATTTGGAGCAGCAAGACGGTGTCGAGCCGGACCGTGCTCAAGCTCGCAAGCCCAATTCTGACGGACAACGCCACGGGGCGGCCATGGAGTTGGCGCCGTCAAGTGCACCCATGCCGGTGATCGAAGCACCACCAGAAAAGCCGATTCAACACCAAGAGGACGACAGCGCTTCGGAAAGCAACGTCCGTGTTCGTATTCTGGAAACGCTTGCCGAACCCATCCTGAACGATGCGGGCGAGGCGCTCGTGCTCGAGGCGGGTGATGTTCACGTGCTTGACGAGACCACGGCTTCGTGGCTCATGGACGCCGGTGTGGCGGAACGGGCCGACCTTTAGGGCGTGTTACGGTAAGGCCGCATGCGAAATCGCAGAACGTGCCAGGTTGCTTGCAACAACCGTCAAGCCGGTCAAGGTGGCGTCGCTTCAGTTCATCGTCCGCATCGAGATCTCAATGCTAACGGTGTCGGGAATGGGGATTTTGGTCACGGCTCGCAAGGCGGTTTCGTCCTTGCCGGTGGTGATGTCCATCTCAAGCAAACGCTTGTGGATTCGGAGTTCCCAGTGGTCGTAGGTCTCGCTGCCTTCGCCGTCGGGTGCCTTGCGAACGGGCACGACCAATCGTCGGGTCGGCAAGGGGATGGGGCCACGAAGGGTGATTCCACCGCTGTCGCAGATGGCCTTGATTTGGCCGGCGACGTCATCAATGTCCTTGTGGTTTTCACCGGTCAACTTGATAACGGTCACGGCGGCCATTCAATCTCCTCCAACACCAATGTTCCGTGAGCGAACTCACTTCTTCTCGATCTTCAAACAGACACCTGCGGCCACGGTCTTACCCATGTCGCGGATGGCGAAGCGGGACAACTCGGGGAAGGTGTCCATTTGCTCGATAGCCATTGGCTTGGTTGGCTGGAAGCGGATGAGACAAGCGTCACCGGTCTTGAGGAAGGAAGGGTTGGCTTCCTTGCCGGACTTGTTGGTCTTCTCCAGGAGATCCATGAACTTCACAGCGACTTGAGCGGTGTGAGCGTGGAACACCGGGGTGTAACCGACGGAGACGACCTTGGGGATGTCCATCAACTGGATTTGGCCGACGAAGGTCTCGTCGTGACGCACGAAGGTTGGAGCGCTGTCGGTGTAACCGGCAACGTCACCACGGCGGATGTCGGTGGTGGCGAGGCCACGAACGTTGAAACCAACGTTGTCACCGGGCTCGGCCTTGTCGACCATCGTGTGGTGCATCTCAATGGACTTGACCTCAGCGGACTTCTGAGAGGGGTTGAACACAACGGTCTTGCCGGTGTTCAGGGTCCCGGTCTCGATCTTGCCGACGGGCACGGTACCGATACCGCCGATTTTGTAGACGTCCTGAATGGGCAAGCGAAGAGGCTTGTCAACAGGCTTGTCAGGCATTGGCGTAGCGTCGATGGCCTCGAAGAGGGTGGGTCCGTTGTACCAGGGGCACTTGTCGGACTTCTCGAAGACGTTGTCGCCGTTGAGGGACGAGGCAGGAATCATGGGGACGTCGTCGGGCTTGAAGCCGGCCATCTTGAGGAGGCCAGAGACCTCAGCGCAGGCAGCCTTGTACTTCTCCTCGGTCCAGTCAACACCGGAGATGTCCATCTTGTTGACGTGGACGATGAGGCCCTTGACACCAAGCACCTTGGCCAAGAAAGCGTGTTCCTTGGTCTGGGCGTTGACACCGTCGTTGGCTGCGCACAGCAAAACAGCGGTGTCAGCTTGGGAGGCACCGGTGATCATGTTCTTCACGAAGTCACGGTGACCTGGTGCGTCAATGATGGTCCAGTAGAAGTTAGGGGTGAAGAACTCCTTGTGGGCGACGTCGATGGTGATACCGCGCTCGCGCTCTTCCTTGAGTCCGTCCATGACGTACGCAAGTCCGAAACCGGCCTTACCGGATTCTGCAGCGAGTTTTTCGTTCTTCTCAATCACGTGCTGTTCGATGTGGCCCGAGTCGAGGAGGAGACGTCCAACGGTGGTGGACTTTCCGTGGTCGACGTGACCAATAAACACGATGTTGCGGTGTGGCTTGCTTCTATCTTCCCATTGTGAACCCATGGTAATCGCTCCTTAGCAAGCCGTCCGAAAAGTATCCCATATATCAAGAGCGCGATGAGCAACACCGGCTGTTTGATGCGGAAAAGTGGGTCAATTACTCCGCATCAAGGATTTCGCCGTCCTGGCCAATCCGGTACAAACGCAGGGTACTGGTGGACCCCCGCATCGCCAACGGGCTGCCCGAAATCGCCACCACACGGTCACCGGGCTCAATGCGTTTCTGAATGACGAGCTGTTCCACGGCTTCACGCATCGTTTTCGACCCGCGCTCGTGTTCCTTGGAGAGAATGGTGTCAACGCCTGGGAGCATGCAGGTGCGGCGCAGCGCACGCAGTCGATCGCTGACGGCGGTGACCGGAATGTTGGGCCGGTAGCCCGAAACCAAACGAGGGGCGGTTCCGTGCTGGGTGGCCACCACGATGCGAGCTGCACCGGATTCGTTGGCGAGTTCGACACCGGCGTGAGCAACGGCGCGGGTTGAACGGAATCGCGCAAGCGCGTTGGGCCGCAAATCGTGGCTGCTGAGCCCTTGTTCGGTGGCTTGGGCTATTTTGGCCATCGTTTGAACGGCCTCGAGCGGATACTTTCCAGAGGCCGTTTCACCCGAAAGCATCACACCGGTTGCTCCATGGCGAATCGCCGTGGACACATCGCTCACTTCAGCGCGGGTCGGACGAGGTTGAAGCGTCATCGAATCGAGCATCTGCGTGGCCACCACGGCGGGCATTCCGCGTTCGAGCGCCTTGTCGATGATGCGTTGTTGAACCACGGGGACGTTTTCCAGCGGGATCTCGACGCCGAGGTCCCCGCGAGCAACCATCACCGCATCAGCGGTATCGAGAATGCTGTCCAAGTTCTCAAGGGCGGCTGGGTGCTCGATCTTCGCCAACACCGGGACATGCATCGAGGCAGCCTTCACGGCGTCCTTCGCAGGGAGCAGGTCGGAGGCGGTGCGAACATAACTTACGGCGATGTAATCGGCGCCGTTCTCAAGCGCATGTTGGATGGCACGCTCGTCCTTGACACCGATGGCGGGCAGGTCGACCAAGGTCCCTGGAACGTTGACGCCTTTTCGACTGCTGATGGGTCCCCCGTCCTCCACGCGGCAGTGGACGACACCGTTCGCTGTACCCGGGGTTGAGATCACGGTCAGGCGAATCAACCCGTCAGCGAGCAAAACGGGGTCCCCGGGATTCAATTCGCTGGACAAACCGCCGTATTGAACCGGAAAGCGGTGACCATCGGTCGTGTCCATATGGGCCACGCCGCAGTGAAGTTCGATTTCGCTCCCGTCTTGCAGCATGGCCGCTTCAGGGAAGGTTCCGAGGCGAAGTTTCGGACCGGGCAGGTCGGCCATGATGCACGTGGGTCGCCCGGTTTCATCCTCGATGTCCCGAATCAAGCGATACAGTTCCGTCTTCTCCTCGGGTTCACCGTGCGAGTAATTCAGGCGGCAAACGTCCATGCCCGCTTCAAGGAGGGCTTTGATCGATGCTCGGTCGTCGCACGAAGGCCCAATGGTGGCGATGATTCGGGTCCTTCGCATGGGTGAAACCCCCGCTTCACTTGTAGTAAAGGCGGATGACGAATTGGTCGATCACGAAATCGTTGACGCGGTCGTTTTGAATCGTCATGGTCCATTCCCCGTCGCCGTAGGTGGAATCCGTGTCGGAAAAGAGGTAACTTGAGAGGCGCAGGTGGACGCAGTCTTGGTCGCTGTCACACTCACCGTCGTCCCGTGCGTCTCGGTCAACCTTGGTGGTGTTGTCGGCTTCCTCGTCCTCTTCGTTGTAGGCGTAAATGTCGATTTCACTGCGGCAGTTGTTGGCTCCGGGAAGCGAGGTGCAGTCCTCGTCCTCCTTGGGGTACTCCAACTCCATTTGGGCTTTCACGATGGTGTTGCCCGTTGTTTTGTCGTAGTGGATCATGGTATCGAATTCCAGCGTAGCGGGGTTCCCGCTGGTGTTGCCACCGATTTCGAAATCGTTCCAGTACCCCGCATAGTTCACAATGACTTTGATGGTGGCGCTGTCGGTCATTTCGACGTTGTTGGTCACGGTCAGGCCGATTTCGTATTCACCGGGCTCAACGTTTGACCATTGGACGGTCTCGCCGACCAAATCGTCGTCGTTTTCGCTGTCACCGTCGTTGTCTTTGTCGTCGTTCAAGTTGAGGTCCCAGTGGTAACCCTCGGTTGGAATGTATTGCGAAGAGGCTTCGCCCGCCGTCGAGGCCGAGGCGTCAAGTTCGATGGTGATGGTCTCGGTCACGCTTCGGTCGGTCATCGATTTGTCGCGAGCGCAAATCCAGACCAGAATGTAGCGATCCTCGTTGATGGTCTCGTCCTCGCAATCTTCGTTGTCCGCATACTGCGTGATTTCGGCCTTGGGGGGCTCGGCGCTTTCAGCGTAGACAACGACATCTCGCGTTTGTTCTGCGGTCGTGGTGCCGTCGGAAACTTCCAACTTGACCTGATAGGTTTTGGCCTCGTCAAAGGACCACGAGGCCGTCCGGCCCGTGGCATCGATGTCGATGGAACCCTCCGCATCGAAATTCCAGCGGTAGGTGAGCGAGCCGTCGCCGGGGGTGGAGTCCGAGGCGTCGAAGGTAACGGTGGTGCCCGATTTAATGTTCTTCGAAGGGCTGAATTTGAACACGGCGAGGACGTCTTCGGCGTCGGAACCACCGTCGTCCTCGAAAATGCATCCTGCAAGGGAGGACATCACCATCAGGCAAGCCATGAGCAGGGTCACGGAGAAGCGGGCCATGGGTTACGGTGGTGGCTCGGTTTTCAAAAGGGCTTCCTCAAGAAGTCACGTTCCAAACGAAAACAGCGTCCTTTGCCGGTTGCCCGCCATGAGGTCCTTGGCGTTCCAATCGAAGATTTCGGTGATTCGTCCCACGGCGGCAGCCAAACGCTCGGCGTAGAACAACCCGTCGTAGGTGACTTCGCCACCATCGCCCTCGGTGTCCAGCCACGGAGCCACCTCCATCGGCCTCTTTTTTGCGTCCGTGACAAGGAAGGAGACTTTCATTCCCGATGTGAAGCCAAAGCCAAGTTCAATGCGTTGCTTAGCAACCCGCACCTGCGCCATGCTGTTGGGGTTGGTGTAGTCCTTGTGAAAATCGACGTCGTCCGCTGATTTCACCGGGGTTCGCAAGACTCGGCCTTTGCAGGACTTGGCCAGGACCACCTCGCTTGGAGAAACCGTGCATTGCTTGAGTGCACGGACCCGCTCCCGCGCATACTCCACCAATTGGTCGCCTTGGTCAGCCAAAGCGAAGCGAAACACCTGTCGCATGGTGCTGGTCAAGTAGGGGAACGAATCGGTGCGTTGGGTCTCGTAACCTCGAATCAACATCTCTTCGGCAGGCCAGACAACGTTGCCGATGTACCGTTTTTTGGCTCCGTGACTGAAGAAGACGGAAAGGCCTTTTTCAAATTCCAGAACGGCGGCATCTTTGCTGTAGCGTTGAGCCAACTTGGTTCCGAAGGCGACCATCTCCTCCACCGCTGCGAGGTGCGCATCGCGCTTTTCCAAAGCAGCGGTGTCCCCTTTCTCAACGGCTTCCCGTTCATCATCGCTGAGCATACGAGGGGCGTTTGCGTCGATGGGACACCGAACGAAGATGGAATCCGTGTCCGAATACACAACGCCGTGGCCTTCTGCTTCCACGGCAGCGATGATGGTCTTGATGTTTTGACGGGCCCATGCCGTGATGGACGAGCCGAGGTCGCGGTGGGTAAAACGATAGAAGCCGCTTGCAAAAACCCCGTAGAAGGAATTCATGAGGATTTTCACAGCGTATTGCATGGCGTCATGAAAACCAACCGCAAGCTCATCGCTCTCGTTTTTCGCCGCACGCAAGGCCGCTTTGTGTTCGTCCCGCTGCGCCATCAAATCCTCGAGCAGAAACGGCACCAGCCCTTTCCGTTCGTCCTGATGGCGAAACACCACTTCGGTTGGGGAGCGATGAACGTTGTCGGGTTGCTCGACATCGTCCAGTGACCCCTCAAGGCGCGTCGTGTAGCAGATGTTGTGGCCGATCATGATGGAGGGGTACATGCTCTTGAAATCAAGAACCGCAATCCAAGGATGCAAGCCCTTCTCAACGTCGTGAACGTACCCTCCGGTGATTTGCCCTTCTTTGGCTTCCGCAGAACCGGTGAGGGGGACCGCAACCTGTTGTCGGTCAGCCAAACGAATGACGAGCGAGTCGATCAGTTGGCTTGTGCTTCCGTTCGCAGCGGTCTCGAAGGGGACCTTGGCGACGGCAGCCACGGCCTCTTTGCGTCGAACGGCTTGAATGGCCTGCAAGATGTCCAACGGCAATTCAGCATCTCGAACGCAGTAGGTCAACACCTCTTCAGGACGGGCGGCCCACTCTTCGTCCATCTTTGAGGCATCCACGTCCATTTTGTGCTTGGCTTCGTCGTCGGGAAAGAGCAAGGTGGCGACGAAAGAGAGCGTCTCCCTTCGAGGGTTCAGCGCTTGGCGTGCCTGCCACCACGTGTCCATGATGACGCGTCCCGCAAGGTTCCAGGCACGGTTGCTCTGGCGTTTGGGGAGCAGAGCATCTCGCTGCCGTTTGAGTTCGGTCTCCAAGGGCGGTGCTCGCCCCCAACCAAACAAGGCGATGCTGCCTTCAGAACCTCGCCCTCGCTGAAGGATGTTGGTTCGGTCAGCAAGTCGAGGCAGGTCAAAGTTGTCGATGTTGTATCCCGTGATGATGTCGGGGTCGTGCTCGAGAACGGTGGCGGTCAACGCCTCAAGAATTTCGGGCTCCGTGCCCGTGTAGGGGATTGAGTGTCGCTTTCCTGACCCCAGGTCTTCGATGCAGGCCGCTGCACAAAGCACGGTCTCGTGCTCAATGCTCGTTTCCAAATCGAAGGACAAGATGCGGTAAGGGACCTGAAACGGCGGGGTTGGTTCCAAACGGTCAACGGAGGTCACCACGGTCACGTCAACGGCGTACCGGCCGCCTCCACCCGCATCGAGCACGCTTGGTTTGAGCAAGGGGCCGTCGTCGTTGCGTTCGTCGACCACCTCGCCTGAAAACGCCACGTGAGCACCGAGATCGGCGTCCAAAAACAAGCGGTTGACAAACGGAATATCGCCCGAAAAAACCTGCCAGGATTGGGATTTAAGGGCTTTTCGAAGCGCAGGGACGTGGAAGGGTTGCTCAACTTCAACGGTCCAAACCGGTCGTTGTCCCAACATGGTCCATTTGACCTCAGGGCCCCGGATGTCAGCGACGTGGTCCATCGTCGCCACGCTTCGGAGACGATCCTTGAGAAACGGAGCAATCTCGTCCTCAACGTTCCATTGACCGATGGGTGCGATTTCAAACGTCGGACGAAGTCCGTGAACGAGCAGGCAGACCGAACGCCCGTCGTCCATCCGACCGAACAGTTCGATGACCGTCCGAGGGGCAGTATCTTCGCCCGCTCGGTCCGAAAGCGAACGGTACCGTCCGCTGACCACGCCCATTCGCCCGTTCATCGCCACACCCCCTGCTGCCTTGAGGCTTGGACCCCATTAGAACCCATCTGTGATGGAATTTGGGGCGTCGGTTAAACGGATTCTTCATCTCAAAAAATGGGAGAGGAAGGCTTGAAAGCCTCATTCCAATCGCTCTTAGTGAGGGAGCGTTAAATCATGGATGAGTCGTTTGATTGGGACAGCCTCACGTTTTCCCTCACCCCAACCGAGACCATGTACATCACGACCACCGAGGGCGATGAACCGTGGATGCCGGGCGAACTTCAACCGTACGGCGACATCCCGATGTCACCCGCTGCAGGGGTGCTCAACTACGGCCAAGGCTTGTTTGAAGGGATGAAGGCGTTTCGCACCTCGGCAAACCGCATCGTGTTCTTTCGACCCGAAGAGAACGCACGCCGCATGCAGCGAGGTGCTGACCGCCTGAAGATGCCTCCGGTTCCCGAATCCATTTTCGTTGATGCGGTCGAGCAAGTCGTCGCCGCCAATCAGCACTGGGTGCCCCCCACCGGAAAAGGCGCCATGTACGTCCGTCCGTTGCTGATGGGAAGCGGGCCTGTCCTCGGTGTCAAACCCGCCCCCTCCTACACCTTCCTCATCTACGTCACCCCGGTTGGACCGTACTTCAAAGGCGGCATGAACGCCATCGACCTGTTGATTTCAGAACACCACCATCGCGCCGCACCGGGCGGCTCGGGCGGCGTCAAAGCCATCGGCAACTATGCTCCGGGCATGAAACCGAGCAAAGAAGCCAAAGAACAGGGGTACGCCGAAGTGATTTACCTCGATGCAGAAACGCACTCGGCGATCGAAGAAGTCGGTGCTGCGAACTTCTTCTGCATCAAAGACAAGGTGCTCTACACGCCCAAATTGACCGGCACCATCCTGCCCGGAATCACCCGAGACTCCATCATCCAACTGGCTCGCCACCAAGGCTACGAGGTCGTGGAAGACAACGTGCTGGCCGATTTCGCCGTCCAGGCCGACGAGGCGTTTTGCTGCGGAACGGCCGCCGTGATTTCACCCATCGGATCCATCACCCACAACGGGGTCAAATCGGTGTACGGAGACGGAACACCTGGAAGGATCACGAAGGAACTCTACAACCTCTTGACCGGGATTCAAAACGAGACCGAAGAGGACGTCTTCGGATGGCTTCACCCGTTGCCCTGAAGGCGACGAAGGGCGAACGCGAAGGCCAACGTCATCGCCGTCCACGACATTGGGAGAAACGGCGTGTCCTCTGATACGGGTGGGGCTTCGGGCTCGGGCGCTTGTTCGGTGGCCGGTTCAACCACGATTTCACCCACCATACCGACCGATTCGTGCGGTTCGCAGACGAAAGCGTAGGTCCCGTTCATGCCTCGCTCAAAGGTGAACGAGAAGTCAACGGCACGCTCAGGCTCGCCCGTGTCAAAAACACCGTTTTCCTCGACGGCGTTGTGAGGCAGGGCTTGACCGCTCCAGAAGAAGCGCACCGTGTCGCCTTCGGTGACGGTAACGGACGAAGGAGAGAACCGAAGGTTCGTGCTGTCCACCGAGATCACGGTCGTCTCGCCGCTTTGTGCTGGTTGTGCGGCAAGGTCGCCTTGCAGAAGCAAAAGAAGGGCCGCGACGAAGAGCGCCTTGGCGGAGTTCATGGATAGAAAAATCCGGCCGGAGTTATCAAAGCCTGTTTGAACGCTTCACTTCTTTTTGAAGCCCGAGCGCTTTTTGAAACTGGAACGTTGTTGGGTGTTTTTTCGCTGCGAACGGGCTCGGCGGTCCCCGGTTTTGGGGCCTCGTGCAGTCGCCGCCTCGGTGGCCTTGCGCTCGTCGCGTTGCATCTGACGCCATTGGCCTCCGATGAGTTGCAACACCTCTTCTTTCGAACCGGCTCCGATGGCCTCCTTTGCGCCGGAAGCCGACACCCACAGCCGCCCTTCGCGACCGTGAGGACGACGAGGATGTGAGGTGGATTCCTCTCGCTTGATCTTCCGAAGACCGACTTCCCGTGCGGCCATGAAGAGACCTTCCAAATCGGGTTTTACAACGGCGGCGTCCTTTGGGACACGGCGACCGCCTCGCCGAGAGAGTTTGAGGTCAAAGTAGCCGGGCCAAACGCAAATTCGGTCCGGATTGTGGTCCATGGTCTCGCCTCAACGGACGCTCACGCCGAACCGTCTTGAAGCCGTCGCTCGGCCTCACTCGATGAGCACGCCGTTGATGACGCCGTCCTTGCCGGGGCGGGACGTGATGCGAACGCGGCCTTTGTCGGTCTCGATGATGGCCCCTTTGACGAGGATGTTTCGTCGAACGTAGTTGGGGTCGGAAGCGTTTTCGACCACGCTGTGAATCGAACCCAAGGTGGTTTTGCCGGTCTTGGTGTCGTTGATGCTGACTTGGTTGGCCGCCATCACGCGGACCATGGTATTGCCACCGGCCTTGCGGTAGATTTTCCGCTTGGGCTCGCCAACGAGCGCAAATTGCTTCTCCGTTGAGATTTCAGTGGCTCGCTTGCCTCGGGCCTGTACCTTGCGTCCACCGGTGGGTTTGCGTCGGGAAATACCGTGCCATTGAGCCATACGAGAGCCTCCTGCGTCGCCACCGACCAGCACGCGCTATATGAAAGCAACCCTCAGTCACAGCGCGAGTCGATTTCGGAGAGGAGGTCTCCTGTTCCGTTCGTGAGGCGGGCCACGAAGGTGTCCCCGGGAAGCAAGCGGCCCACGCCTTCAGGGGTTCCGGTGAACAAGAGGTGACCGCCTTCAACCGGCGCCCATGCTTGCAAAGCGGCGATTTGTTGAGCAGGGGTGACCGACATCTCGTGCAGAGGCGTGGATTGACGCACCTCACCGTTGACGGCCAAGGAGAGATGCAACCCCTGTGCGGGGTCGACCAAAGCGTCCCAGCCTGAGGTCCACGCATGCCAGTCACCCACGACGGCGCTTGCGCGGAAGCACTTCGCCTTGGCCCACGGAAGCTGGTCGGCGCGAAGGGTGCTCTGCGCAGCGCGGTCGGTCAAGTCCAGACCCACAGCGACGGCCTCGGGTTGGAGATCGTCGCCCAACCGAACCACGCATTCCACCTCGTGGTGAACTTCACCCGGATGTTGCGTGACGGGAAGGGGGCCCTCGCGGTGCAAGCAGGAG
>Ga0213867_1000536_pt1 | contig 17065 bp, 14 predicted proteins | sample PICome_12_FD_160120 | JGI IMG/M metagenome (GOLD analysis project Ga0213867, IMG submission 160120) | Coastal seawater microbial communities near Pivers Island, North Carolina, United States - PICO540 | ecosystem: Environmental > Aquatic > Marine > Coastal | place: USA: North Carolina... | reverse complement strand
CCTCCCTATGAATATTGAGACTTAAAGCCCTCCATTACTCCCTAAACTCTGTTAGGAATGAGAATATGGATGATATGTATTGCTTTCGTCACATGTACTCGTAGATCCATAAGAAGAAGAAGAAGAGGAAGCTGAGATATGACATTTCAGAATTTCGCTTTTCTTTTTTACAGTCGTGTCCCACAACCACAACCATAACCTACACACAATCAAGTCACTAGAATCTAACTCAAGAGTACCGGTACATGTATTAATACGTGCTTGCTGCTTTTAGCCACTCTCAACTCTCAACTCTCGTAGCTAAATTAAATACTTTTGACACGCTCTGGTTTCTGGTTCTGGCTCTGGCTCTGGCCACTCTCTATTAACCACACCCGAGACTTACTTACACTTACGGTTGAACTCTTTGAGACACCACACCATCCATAAAGTTAGTAATATAATATATATAACCTGCTAAAATACCCACATGGAAACGGAAGCATGTCATACGGCGATTGCATTCCACCCACACGAAGAGAAGTCTATGAACAAATTAAATCCATCCAAGAAACGACGTCGTACTTGGAAGAAACATGGATGCAAGAAGTATCTCAACTTGAGCTTAAGGATATAGGATTTGATCATCATGTCATCCATGAGACAGGTGGAGAAGGAGGAGGAGTGGAAGGTTCGGTGGCATTGGAGTACTTTCCTTATTACAGTGGTTTTCTTCCCTTGGCAAAGTCTCTTCTTTCCACGACGACGGCGCATCGTCATCTTTACGGTGAAAAGGGGGATGAGAAGAGGATGGTAGAAGCTTTAGGGGGAGTGGATAGTTATGTAAGGGATTGCAGTAGCAATTCGAATGCGTGCTCTTGTAATGCCTTGGCGTTAAGTGGGTTCGGAATGTGGAGAAATCATGTTAATAAAACCTCGATTGACACACAATATCGAGAAGGAGTGTTAGTTCCGGAGTGTCATATTTATGATGCATGCGATGTAGAATCCTGTATTAGTCATGCAATGGAGGAAATGTCCCGGCAAATAGAAATGGTAAAGGTTGTGCTGCAAAAGCTACTTCGGCATTCTTTAAGCGACATACAGCATGATATACGTTTGGCTGCTGAAATTTTACACAAGTCAGGTCAACTAAAACTCTTCGATGACGTAAGCTATCTTAGGAATACTCTTATAATATTACGAAGCGAATTTCCTACATATACGCCAGCATGTAATGGCAATTGTTTCCAAGATGCGATGGAAGTAGATGAAGATCTGCCGCCACATTCTTGTCTTTGGACGAAGATATTGATTGAACAAATTCAAAACATGGTTTGCTCCATAACTAGCCTGTCATATGATCATATGCTGCTTCTTTGCAGCTGGTTTCAGCTAGAATATGATCACTCCTCTCCTTCGGGTGCAGAATGGGATGCCATAAATTATGATCGAGTGGTTTCTTCAATGCTCGACTCTGAAGAGTCTCACGCACAGAGGAAGAGTATAATGGGTGCAAAAAAATTCAGGTGAGCATAATTTAAAAATAATATATTTTGCTGCAATGTTTAAGGACTCAAAGTGATTCGTTGAAGTGCTATGATTAAGCAATCGATATTCATTGGTCATGCAGAGAGCGATCGCGACGTATTTACATCTCCTAGTTTAGTGTTATTGTGTGGAATTGCTAAAGGAATCCATCATCGAGTCACCGAAAAATGTTTCTTTCTGGAGGGAAAAGATATATACAATTCTGAGTTTGCCAATCACATTAAGTTAAGTACGTTTATAAGTGAATGTACTCTCCGAAGGCTTCCAGATAATGATCTCGCGGTCGATATTGGTTCTGAAATATTTTCTGCGATAGTGAAGCTCTTTATTTCAGAAAAAGATTTTCAAACAAACAAAGGTCCAACTCATCCAGAAAAATATTCAAGATATGTTACAGAAGCATCAACATTTTACAGCTCAATAAGATTTAAAATACCAGAAGATACAAGAAACGCCGTTAGAGGACTTTATTTAAGAGATTTGGCGTTCGTCGTGGATAAAGATTCAGACGTCAAGAGACTTTATGGCTATGGAGACTGGTTGATCAATACGGGGCAACCTCTTTCACCGCACGATGTTCTTCTTTTGACACATGATTATAATTATTTTTTCGATGAAAACGAGTTTTCTACAGACGGAGCGCTATATGACTTTATTTTGATGAATTTCTTTCGAGCGTGGAAGCTGCCCTGGTCGCCAAATCGACATAAATCTTTTCAGCCTCCGTTCCGTGCCGCTGTGAAATCATTGTACCTTTCTTCTTACTACTATCAAATCCCATTTCATTTGACGGAAATCATTTCATCTTATCTAAATAGAAATTGGTGGGAAGACCAGCGACGGACTTGTTTTTCAAAGCAGTGCTCCACATCTAGTTGTTCTACTGTCATACAACGCCGAATTATTTTACGCGAACTAAATGGCGCTGGAAAATCTTTGTCAGATATTGATAGTCATCGCGTACCTCCTCTCTTCAGACAAAAACAAGCAAAATGCCTCTTCTGCGAAGGCTGTAATTTAGTGATGTTTTGCAATCGGCGAGAATGCCAACGTAATGCGGTTGTAGAAGGTCATCGAAAGAAGTGTAAATATCCACCCTATCGATTAGGATCAGAAGAAATGAACGTTTGTGAACAGATAACCACTGGTAAGAATATCTGCAAGGATATTTTACAAGACCGCGACATTGATTTTGATGAAAACGATGAAAGCAGCTGGGAAAGTGTTGATAGTGACGAAAGTTCATTTGTGGAACCGATAAATCCTCAATCACAGTACGACATCTCAAACTTTCATAATGTTGAAACGGTATACCGATTCTTTGAAAGTAGGAGTTTCAGGCATCAACAAAATGAGCCTTTGCCCTTTGCTGGTTTTTACGATAGCGATGAATCGTCGGAGTAAAAGACTTAAAGCGAGAAGTATGATTTCAAAGTAATCAGAACACCTTTACTAACAATTTAAAATGACTTTAAGCCTTAGATTCTTTTTTATAATATATGAATTTCATCTTGTCCTTGGTTTCATGCCTCCAACATCACGCTACCATAAGAAATGAAATTGATGTCGGACGCGGATATTATCCTTTGATGTCATGAACATAATCAGACGATGGAAAGCAGCATTAAAATATGGAACACAATATTAACAGGTAGTTTTAAGTGCTCGATTGTTCCTCACGACCTGATGGAGTAGATTTGCATTTTAAAAATTTCATTGTAATCTCTTATTTTTCTCTGTTCATGTTTAAATGTCTCAACAACGAAGAATGTATCGAACAAATCAATACAGGGAGAAAACGAGAGAAAATTAACAATCTAACATGAGTTCTATGGTTGAAGATGCACAATTTAAATAATACTAAATTCCTACATATCTTCAGGATGACTATAATTCTTACAACGCCAAATGCGGCATAGGAAAATCACCAACAAAGGTTCGTCACGATCGTTCAAATCAATACATTTATCGGTTCCGGTTTAGCCAAAGGTATAAAAATAGGTCGATTGCGCGGAGAAGTTGCTACATTCAAAAGAAAATTAGTACACGAACGAGAGAACGAGTTGATGCTTGTTCTTCGAGCATCGGCAACTGCAATAAAGCATCAAAATCTGCCAATTGCAGTGATGATGAAGGCAAGAGTGAGAATGGCGTATTAGTATTATTTTATAATTCAATTGTAAAATAGTACTCGTTTACGAAGATCGGCCGTCAAGAGGTAACTCCAGATGCCAATGAATATCGACTAGCTAGCCCAGTACTTAAGAACTGATTAAGATAATTCTTTCCGTTTCCTTTTTCAATCCATTCTCACTCCGAGAAGATTGGATCGTCTCCCATCCATTGCGGTGCCGTTCAATATTCTAAGCCGGTCCAGCTTTTTTGTTACTAGTAGGGTTTTCGCGGCTTCATGTATAAATTGATCTGATCATCTACTTTATTTTTCGTTGTGTTTTTCGTAAAGCAGGCCAGCTTTATCAATGTGGTTCTTCACCAATTGCTTCAATTCAAAGGCATCCTCTTCAATACGCAGCATCGCGTCTGCAATGATTTTTGTTGCGCGACATGCTTTGTTTTCCTCAAACGCCTTTCTGTCAAAGTAGTGACCATGACTCGTGCGCACGTGATGATGGGCATCGTCACCACAGTCCTGAAGGCAGATTGCACAGAATCCAGCCCTGCACGATGGATTGCCACACACAAGAGCATTACACCCATCATAGTCATAGAACACCATTTGACATCGAGGGCATTTTAAATTGATTGAATCTGTTATTTTATTAAAAATTTTCCTTGCAGTCTCATTGACTCCTGAACGATCTTCTTTTGCTTGTTCTTTCTTCAAAATTTCAGTGCGACGCTCAATTTCAATTGACCTCATTTTTTGCTCAATTGCCTTGATTGCATGTGGGCCACAGACTGCAGAGATCATATCCATGGCACTCGGAGTTTGACAGAATTGACAGCATGAGCCATTTGAACCACTGCTGTCTTTAAACGCTTCCCTGACACATGAATTACATAGTTGATAGTCACATGAGTAGTTTGAGCATTTAAAAATAACCTCTTTTTCATCGTAACAGATTGAGCAATGGGACGACGGCATATTTCTTGTAATATTTCAACACGAGAGAGATGGAGAGTAGAGAAAAAGAAACGAAGAAAACCTGGTTGTTCTTGGCAATAAAACAGAGGCGACCACAAACATCTGGAGATGAGATAGAATAATATATATCAAACTTCGGTTCTCACACATTAACACTGTCAGTCAAATCTTATCTTTCAATAAAATACGAGATGAGTTGCCCCCTTTTGTCATCAACTCCAAACCCTGACGAGTTAGAATAATACAAACCAGACTTCGGTGCTCACTCATTGGCACGGTCAGTCAAATCTTATCAACAAAATACAAAATAAGAGCGCAGAATGTTCCCCTTTTGGCATCTACTCTCACCCCTAACGTACAAATTGCACAATACCACTGGACTAAATGATAGTTTTGGACACAATAAGGCATCCCTTTTCCAGGTGTTGGAACTTAGCATCCGTATTAACTTCTTTCATTCGAACAATCAACTAACACATGCATTACACGATCGAACTCCTACATACTCCCACCGCTAGGTTTAAATTTGAAACTGAAAGTTTCATCATTAGAACACTTCGCTGGATCATTAATTTGAGATCGTCTCATGTATCCAAAGGGAAACCATGTCTTTCCACCAACGATATACCGGTAGTTCAAAACCTTCTATTTTATGAACATGATTATTTAATGGTAACTCATGATGAAATTTCAAGCATTCAACTTTTCTACTCAATAAAGAGTCGCGACGCCATACTTCGTACTGACATGTGAAAAAATTCCCTGAGTCCCTGATGTCTGATGTCTTCGAGAAAAACTGAGGTCGCTGGGGTTCTCATTTCTCATTTGATCGATACGAATTTCAACTTCCCGATTTTCTGTGACGGTGACGGTGACGGTGATTATTGTCATTACCGGTATCATACGTACAGAACTCTGGTAAAAATGAAAACCCGCATGTTGGATATGTCAGCGAAATTGCGTAGGCTGACTCGACACGCGATCACCTCGGAAAAGGGTATGCATACAATTTCGTCCCAAATCTATCAAACGATTGACACTGGCTGCGAGCTGCGAATAGATCTAGTGTGAAGAGAAACGGATTTTGTCATCGCTAATAATTGGCTTCTTTGGTCTGCATACGGGGCAATCTTTTATCTTATGTGCTGATTTTTGATCGATATCTTTACTTGCGTTCCATGCAGGATCCTTTGTAACAAATTTGGGCACAATAAAAGACATTGCAATACAATACACAGAGATGGTAACAACAAGACGTCAAGCATCAGGAGCTCCAGCCCCTCCTCCAAAGGCAAAAAAGGCAGCAAAGAAAGAATCTAAAGCCAAACCTAAGAAGGTTCAAGAGAAAGTGGAGGATAAAATCGCGTCGGATTCGAAGCCAGCGAAGGAAGATCCGATCACAGTTGAGAAGGTAGCAGGCGTGGAGGAGACAGCAAAGATGAAATTAGAGACTAAGTCAGTGGTTGTAGAAGCATGCAAAAGCTGAGGCGCATTTAAGACTCGGGCGAACAAGATTGTTAAAGGCATCGGTGGAAAGGCAAAGGTTGTCGTTAATGCCGAGAAGCCAGGTAAAGGCAACTTTATCGTTCGTGTCGATGGTGTGGAAGAGCCAGTTGTGAATCTAGTGGGAATGAAGAGACCGTTCACATCCATGAAAGAATTAGACATGGGTGAAGTGGTGACAAAAATTTTGGCCTTGTTGTAGAGAAGGTGATTTACTGGTATTGTCGAAATGATGTGGTTTTAGTGGATGATGTTGTGAAAAGGAAATATTTGGAGCAGTGGAAAATCTTAAACTGTTATTCGATAATATTCTATGTAAAATGTTCATATTTGTGTGTTTTGAAGAATCTTCAATGTTTCAGATCAAAATGTTTCATTATTCTATCATAGGTTTGAGTGATCGACGAAAGATTTGGATTTTCAGTAATTAATCACATTGAACCTTGCCTTCTTCTGATTAATTATTTTATGAGTAGAACAGGGTAGCATAGATCAACTATCTGCTGTCAAGCATGTTGGAATCAGTTCGTTGATTATATATGTATTTGATCGCAGAACGCGATCAATAGCCGAACACAACACAAAGATAACCATTCAAAATAGCGCCATTGTCTGACGCAATAAATGTAAAGGGAACGATAATTAATTCAAAATCACTGAAATCGAACACAAGAGTTGTATTAGTAAAAAAGTTATGTTTGGAACATTGGTTGTGCTGAACATACAGCCGGATCTTTACGCAAAATATCAAAAACTGTGTTTAAATCCGAACATTGATTTTCCCCTCGAGAATTAATAGCTGCCAGCATAAAGGGGAAAAACATGGTAGAATCTCTTGTCCGAAGTGCCGATGGGTTTGATTCTATAAGTTTGGTCAACCCGCTGCTGAACTTCTTTCCACTCTTTAATGCAATATGCAATGGGTATTCGCACGAAATATGGCTCGACAAACAGGACGCTTCTGGGTAAAGTTTCAACAATCCCTCCGCAAAATAGGAAAACATAAAACTATTCCAGTTCGTTGCAGCCGCAACATGAAGAGAATAAGATACTTCAATTTCATGTTGAGGTTGAATGTATTTCGACAATGCTGCAAAATAAAGTTCATAGAACTCCGGCGAAGTCGTGCAAGACACCCAACCAAACGCATGAGCAGTATTAATCCTATCAGTTACGAAGCAGAATTCATGTAAATCTTCTGGAAGAAGTTCACCGGTGAAAGCAGCGTAAAGAACGAGTTTAGCTTTCTTCAAAAAGTCACGAAACGCAAAACTGTTTAAACAAATATCCAAATCTTCTTTTCTGTTTGTATATAACTTGAAAGTTGTAGATTTTGTGAAAGCTATCCATAATTCCCGAAATGGAGAATTTCCTCTATAGTCTTTGAGATCTGCAAGAAGTTTCAATTCTCCCGGAAACTCCTGTTTAACCTTGCGAAGCATTCCATAAAGAACGTCGTAGCTACTCATGCAGCCACATGCCACTAGAAATGGTGTAGATCCATCGCGTGCTCTCTGAAAACATACACGAATCAATCTCGGCTTTGATAAAAGCGCCTCAATGGCGTTTAACGGGGGCTTATTGAAAGAAGCTTGATGTAAACATGTATTGCCCCACTGGTCTACAAACACAACGTCACTCTCTTCTTCATGGCTAATATGATCTATAAGCTTTGCCCAATAGAAACTTGCCGCTAAATTAAATGATTCGAATGTTGCCATTGTTTCATTATTAGTGATGCATGTAGCGTAACTGTTAAAAAGTTCGTCCGTAAATATGATCCACAGAAGCAGACACAGAGTTTTACAATCAACTGTCTTTCTTGAAAACCCTTCAGCAACAGGCTCCTTAGAAAACCACGATCGCAACCTCCCACTCCCTCAAATAAAGATAAGACTTCCCGAAACTTCTTTGTGATATAGACAGATATGCAAGCAGAGGAAAAATCAAAATACATACAAATCAAGGATCAAATGAATTGAAATACAATTCATCCTCTATCCTCGATGGTGTAAATCACGATTTTGTCATGGTTATATACATTTCGACATCATCGTACTTGTAGCTTGTAGCATCTCGGGCTCTTGGAGTGAGTCGGTCTTCATCCGTCATTCCGAGCATGCATCCGACGAATGGGAGGGAAGGCGTGTACACGGTTTATAAGGTTCTCCGTAAGACGTGATCCTTTTGACACGAAAAATGATAAATGATGCAAACATCACACATCACTCACCACTCATCACTCATCACACCATTACCGGTATCTCTATTAGAAACGACGGCACATTTCTTTCAGGCGCTCCGCTCAAAAGTGCCCATAGACTTCTATTCTTTACCGAATAGATCTATATACTCGTCATTCCAAGTAGAGAAAGCAATACTCTCGAATGAAAGAAACGGCGAGGGCAACAGGGGAAAGCGGTGACACTGATTCAATAAAGTCTAGGGTTGTATATTATGGATGATGGTATTGAGGTTGGATTTGAAAGTGGAGGCTACGAGAATGATGAAGTAATGGATGAATACTCTTCTCTCCTGCTTTCTGCAAATGGAGGCCCGATTACAACGTATACAACACATAATGACGATAGATACGAGGATTCAGATGAGGCGCAAGAAGTTTTACCTAACGTACAAATATTCAGTCCAATGTGGATGCCCGGACTCCGTATAGAAGTGAAGTCCGTATCTCGTCGCCCCCGAGCTTTAGCGATTGTTTTGGGTTGGCTTGGTTCAAAACAAAAGCACTTGGATAAATATTCAAAGTTATGGTTAGATCGCGATTGTGATTGTATAACAGTAATAAGTCCAGTGCTATCAATTATGACTGGACTTGGAATTAGGCAAGTTACTAAAATGGTTTTGAGAGAAGCAAACAAAGTTGTTCGACGCTCAGAGTTGTCTGAGGCTGGTTGGGGACAATTGCCTGTATTGCTTCATATCTTTAGCAATGGTGGCGCATTTGTGCTTGAGGATATCATGGCCTTTATCCAGTATTGGACAAGGCAAACTAAGTCTGTAGAGGAATCTTCATCAAGTGGTATTTTTCCCTGCTGCCGATATACTGAATCTCACAGATTATTACGCCATAACTGTGATTATATTTCTCATCGCTTATCTCATGGTTGCTTAATTTTCGATTCTGCACCGTGCTATCTTCATTATTCTGCTGGTGCGAAGGCTCTAGGCGAAGCTAATGTTCACCTTCCTATGGTGTTACGCCTAATGTTACAATTACTTTTCCTACTATTCGCAAGGATAATGGACTTATTTTCATATATTTTGTCCTGTGGTAGAGTGAAGAGAAGGGCCATTCGGTTTTGGCAAAAAATGATGAATTGTAAGATGTCAATGTCACATGTTTATGTTTATAGCACGAATGACGATGTAACCGACCATCAACATCTTGATCGACTGGTCCGATGTTACAAGATGTCAGAAAGAATCAACGTTCTAAAGGTGCTTCGATTTGTTGATTCGAAGCATGTTCAACACCTCAGAAAGCATAAGTGCGAATATGAAGAGATGATTGATTACGTTCTAGATTCGTTGTCACCGAACTACTACAATCATCTAAAACCAGGCGAAGATGACGAGCTTTGGGAAAACGAAAGTGATAGCGAAAGACATTAATTTGAACATCGAAAGTTTTAAATCTTTATATTATCTCTTTGAACAACGTTTAATCCTCCCATTACTCTAGCTCTATCTGTGTGTTCTACAGTTAAACATAAATCCTGTAGCAACTTTTCAATTGTTTTCAGCTTAGTTTTTATCTTAATTGGAATCAACATGAACTTCATATCTAAAAGAATATGATGTTATTTAGTTTCACTGAGATGAAAAATATTTCATCCCAATGTCGAGTTTGTTGTTACTCACGGATATCTTCTTGAGGAACATATTTCAGTAGGGAGGCGTGTTTTGGAATGCGTGTAGGCTTCAGATTCAGATGTGCACGAAACAAAACATGAAAAACAATGAGAGATCGATTTCCACATTCCACACATGTTTCTATTATACATACGAAATGTATGCATATATGTACTGGTGGTATACATGTACATGTATATATTATTTATATATAACCTTTTATGGCGAGCAATTTATATCATAATAACACACATATGTCGTCAGCCTGACATGTTCGGATTATCTTTTATAATTGATTAGATTTTACCTAAGTACTTTATATACACGACTGCCATTAAAGTGCGCGCGAATTGTGAATGAAATATCGGTACATGTAGATGTATTTCGTTTGGCGACAAGAGAAAAAATAAAAAGTGAGGATAATTCTGTAGAGAGCCTTACTTTGAACTCATCGATACAACTAGTATTTTCTGAAGAACGTATCCATATAGACGATTTGGGAACAAAGGACTAAATGGAGTAGGAATGTTTGGTTTTCTCGCAGGAGATAACGACAACGAGCATAATTATGAAACTAGTACATCTGACAATGACACAACATGTTCGGAATCCTCATTGAAAAGCAATGAGGCATTGCATTTCTTAAACACTATTCCTCTGATTGAACAATCCGAACAATGTGAAAATTCTGGTTTTCTTCGTATCGAGCGGACGACATCTGCAGCGACGTCAATATTGGAAAATGCTGCATTCATTCTTGTTAACGAAGACGGGAAAAGAGAACATGTGGCGATATTTGCGAGCTCTGTTATCTCTCTGGGGATCATACTCGGATGTATTGTTGCTTACCAATCAGATTCCGGTAACGGATGGGTTTATGTTAATGAATGTTTCGGATATATTTTTTTCTTATCATGGACAATATCAAATTGGCCGCAGTTACTACTTAATATGAGAATAAAGTCGACTGAGGGTCTTAGTCCGGACTATGTTGTGTCCAACTTAGTGGGCTTTGTTTGTTATGCAGTATTTAATTCTGTTTTTTATTGGTCGACAACCGTTTCAAATGCGTACAAAAATGATCATAATGATGATGAGGTAGTTATTGAAAACGAAGACGTCTTCTTGGCCCTGCAAACAACTGTACTGGTTTTGATAATTGCTTTTCAAATCATTTGGTATAACTCATCATCAGTTTATGTTTCGCCATCACGTTATTGTTGTGGTTTGTATCTTTTACCTACTGATGCGGTGAAATTGAGTGCACATTACTCAATTATTATAACTGGACTCGTGGGATTTGTTGTTGGCTACTTTTTCCTTGTTTTGCTTGTTGGAGGAAAGCTGCACAAAGATGGGACGGGGGTACTAAATTGGACTGATTTTGTCTTTAGCTTGTCTTATATCAAACTTGTGAGTACCCTTATCAAGTACCTTCCTCAAATTCTGTTAAACAGAAAACGACAATCGACAAGTGGATTTAATGTTTGGACTGCAGTATTTGACTTTATTGGGGGGCTATTTTCCTTTCTTCAAGTTCTGAGTCAAAGTATTTACGAAGGTAGCGCAGACCATTTGAAAGTGCACATCGTAAAAACGTTGGTTGGCCTCATGACCGTGATAAAAAATTATATTCTAATGATGCAGCATTACGTATGGTATGCTCCAAACGGCGATCAACGAAGGAATCATGAAATGTCCTACAACAACGATTATCACAGCATAGATCCCTGTGGATCTCAAGATCATCCAATAGGGCAATATAGTATCTTAAGTGAAGATACTGACGCATCTTTATATAGGAATCCTTCTACCACGACGAGTGCTCGAAATTTGCTACAGGAACCCATGGATTTGCTTTGATCCCTCGATGGATGTAACCACAGTCAGCTAACCTAATGTAAAAATTTGATTCCTCGATGTAGAGCCTCGTAGTATGAATGAAAAATGGAGCTTTTACAAATTGTGTCTAAGGAAAGGTGGACTGAAAAGAAGTACTACTAGTAGTCTTACAAGTTCTTTGTGAAGAGGAGCTTTCGTGTCGTTCTCTTGGAATTTTGGCTTTGCAAAATGATTACGGTTCATCTGACATTTTTTTTCTTTTCTGACATCTCTCCAGAATAGAAAATGTTGTTATAACGTAGAGAGCAAAACAAGTAACTGTTCGATAGGTTCTTGCCATCGGCCAATAATAACAAGGAACGATTGTGCAGTGGCCGAATAACTTCAAGTATTTCCTTTTTCTCCGATGGTATGGTGGTGCAACCATAAAATTGCCTATTTGTTTAAGCTGAGATATTCTCGTGGAGAAATATAGTTTTGGGTCCAATGAAAGGTTGCGTCATGAGAATTGGAGTAGTTATCTTCGACGTCAGAGATAAAGAGGACAAGAATCGGTGCGGAAGAAAAATCGTCAAGGCTGCTTTTAATCGAAGGATACATGATGTTAAAGAGTAGAGTTTGTGTTAAAGTTTATTAATAGTTTCCTTCATCCTTTCAGAATACTTCAAGTGTCTTATCATTGGAATTTTCTGTCTCGCCAGTGAATAGTATGAAAACGTTTACAAAAGATATTGTCGCAACGGATATACATGCGATTTGTTTAGACACTTTTTATCACTATCAACTTTTGGCTAGATAAACTAAATTCTACAAACTACAACCAATAATCCTCTGCAATAAAGTCATGTATACTTTGATAGGAATGCTGAAATAATATCGATGGCTTCGACACTTTTCTCTGTGCCTTCTCTTGTTTCTTTTGATCTCTGACTCCCAAGATGACTCCTCCAAGTCTCATAACGTGATCTAAAATTTGACCCCAAAACAATATTTCTCCACAAGAATATCTTGTCTCGGTGTGCTATCTTCTTCATACTCATCTTTGGTCCAGTTGCAATGGCATCGGAGCTTTCATTTTTAGATCCTGGGACATACGCCCCTGTCAAATTAAGGCGAAGCGCTGCTTTTTTCTCATACTCCAAAAAAAATTTCCTATCCTTGTCCATCCTCTGCCTAGCTTCATGAATAAGCTGTTTTTTAGTCTTCTTTTCACGAATTTGAACCTTATCTTTGACGTCGCCATTCATGGTTCCGCGACAATTCAACGCACCACAAAGACAAATAAATTTAGAGGAATCTCTAGTATCAAAACGGTAATCGTAACTAAGGAATTCGCCCTCTTGGATATCTCGTATAGCGAAAATTCCGATCCTTATGAAGCCAGCAATATTTGTAGGTACCAACTTACAATTAGGGTCGCACGAATGATTTATGAAGCGACTTAGATTACCTTGCTCCCTAGCATCAATAAACCAGCCTGCCTGAAGTTGCATAATGTAAAAGTTTGGATCATTTGGGAATTCCTTTGACCATTCCATCAATCGTTTATCCTTTTCAATTGAATCAACAACTTCACCAATGTATTCAATGACAAGATCACCTAATCGAGAGTAAGCACACAATAAAATGAATCATTACGGAATCAAATCTACTCACCTTTGCTGACGAAATGTAAAGGAACGAGACCCCATCCTTTCCCGCCCTCTCTTCTTGGTTTACATTTAGCGACCTTACGCTGGGAGATAGGTCGATTACCACATTCTGGCCCACAATTACAGTTCCAGTAAGGATTTCTCTCTCCACTACCGCCGGGTTTTATAGGCCTGCCGACACATTCAAAGTATGAGGCGCGGTTGAAGCAAGTTTCGCCGCATGTGGGCGTCACACCCTCGACTGCGACACAATTACAAACTCCTCCCTCGATGGGTGGCAATCTTTTTGGCTTTTTCTGGCCATATTTCAATGAATGGATAACTTTGTACGGTGGTGGATTTGAATTTATCTTTACATATAATTTGAGAAAGCCTCTTCGAAATAGAAGGTATTTTCGAAAATATAACTTACATCATCCCGGAAATCGATGGGGCAACGATACGAAAGAGAATCAAAAAGGCTTTTGTTCGAAGTAAACGCTTCTCCTCTCAACATCAAAAAATCGCTTCCTCCTGACGCATCGAACTTGACATGGGGCTCAAAATCAATATCGAGCCCTTCCATTTTAAGCTTTTTTCTTACCTCATTTCTTTTTTCATCTACAACTTCCTCATATGCCATTTGTTCTGAGGTTTCTAAGTTCAAATATGGGAGCTTTCTACGTCTGTGATCGGGGCACAAAAACCCTAATTCGTGAAATCGCGACGATGGAGGTATACAGTTTACATGGCAAGACAAAGGACATTCCAAACAGCGCTAGAAGTGTTATCGAAAGATTAACGATCAAAATGTAAAGTCATAAGCGAAAGATGAGCAAAATTGATGTTTCGACTTACAACAAAGTTGGCGTTTGCTTTAAGAAAACTACCCTCGTTATCCCATGATGAACAAACCATACAGTGATGTGCTGGACACACGAAATGAACTTCTTCTTCACTACTCTCTATTAATTCTGAACCAAAGTCGACAGAATTGTGGCCATTTTCACGGTTGAATTCCACCCCGTAGTTGGCTACACAATGCTGATGATAGTATAAACCACAATTTTCCATGCTACAAATGAAGACATCCCTCCCATCATCCCCATATTCCCCACAAATAGCACACATATGCCTCTTTTTTGTACAGTCCTCGCAAATCCATTCATCACCTACACTGGGTAGCTCACTGAGATCTACACAAGCATAGTGAAATGTACGACGGCAATCACTACCGCAAATAAACAATTGGGAAGATGTTCCTTCGCTGCATTCCGATTCTTTGCAAACTACACAAATTCCTATAGCTTCCTTAGGTAATAACTCTACGCAACCATCTCTCTTTTTACGTTTCCGAATTCGCCGTGCATCCCTGCCCCCAGCTTTAACTATTGGAATTTTATATAGCTGCTCAATTTTACTTGCCGAAACATTCTTTACTTCTTTATCACACGCAGTCGTCGATAATGATTCACTAGAAGTTTCATCAATAATAGCAATTTGTGCATGAACTCCTGTCAATTCTAATCGTTACACCTATTGTAAAAATATCATTATTTATAAGCGCAAACATAAATTGACACGTACCATCTACTTTTGTTTGACGCTCTGAAATCGGTTCTGCTGATTGTGGCGGTAACGTTGTCAAACACCTCTCCTGTTCAATTTTCTTCCAAGTCTGTAACGCCAATTTACTCTTCTGATGAGTTCCTAATGGCACGATATCGTCTTGCGTAAGTTCAAGCCATCTGTTATCGTCCGGGTAGTCCTCACCATAGCTCACATAGATCGCACCAGGATGACCTTCCTCTAACGTTAAATCAATCTTTGAATTGTTTTCATACTTTTTGCGTAGTACCCCAAACCCCAAGTGAACCTCCAAAATATCGGCAACATACGCCTTTTCCCAGCCATCGATATCATTTACAATTTCGTCCTCGTATTCATTGTCATAATCCCAACACTCTACTCGATCTCCCTTTTCTATGCACTCAATGCGCCATTGTCTCAAAATCTTCCTGGCATCTTTCACAACTTCCTCATCCTCAGTCAATTCCTTGCATTTTCTAAACGGATCGAATACACAAAGTATAGTACCATCCACATAAACGCGACGAATATACAAATCCAGCGCCTCTGCCACCCTCATGGCCAACTCCGTTCTTCTTACTTTATGTATGGGAGTTTTACCATTCAAATGATGCTCGGGGGAACGTAAGCATACATCGTTATAATTTTCGATGGCTTTACAAAGCCTTACTCGATTGTTGGCGTGATGGGCTAGCATACTCTCCATACTTTTTAACCTTGTCACGTGAGTAATGCAGCAACACAATATACTCGTATTGGCATCGGCAGTGTCTTAATGAAAATATTGTTTTATGTTATGTTGATTTAACTTGATTTGATTTAAAAAACTTTCAATTAAATATCGATGGCAGTACCGGTGCAAATGTATATACTCATATACTGGCGCAGCATAAATAGTGACTGGATAGGATATGGAATATGTCACGGTATACAATATGAATGAATGAATTGCAATAAATTATATTTATATGTAGAGTTGACAGCCGCTCAATTGCGCTACTTGTATGAGTTGATGTTGATGATGTGAATGTTGATATCCTTGTGGAAGGAGTTTGAACGAGCTGAAGTTGAATATTGACCTATGAATGTAACTATGAGTAACTTATCTTCTCCTTCTCCTCTCTCTCCAACTCTCTAAACACATGTCATGTGAGAGGAGTCATGTTGCCAGAGCTAAAACGAGAGAGCTAGAGCTGGAGCTAAAGCTGTAAAGGTGAATATTCCAATGATGATTCAAATCAGAACCGAGACCGCGTAGCTCCTCCAGGTTTTAAAAAGCCCGTACGTATGACTAATTTAGACTCCCACGCTCATAGCCACCCAGATCTTCCGACGATAGGACCACAGACCACAGTCTCCAGAGATATGTTTTTGGAACAAGTATATTCATATGCATGCATGCAGTCTTTCCTTTTACTCTTTTGGATTGAAGGAACCTTGTAAATTAAGGGCATACAAACAATATTATATCATTTCAGCTGTTGTGCAGTGAATAAGTACGTTTTTTTGCTTGGTGGATTTCTTGTGTTGAATTTGGTCTTTTTCCATTTATTCTTTCTCTGAGAGAAGAAATGTTCGTGTCAAATATCCTTTTTTGAAGAACATTGTACTGTTAGTGTTATATAATAATCCTTTTGGTTTGTTCAATTTATATTTTTTTTCATTTTTCTACAGCATGTCTTCTACGTCTGCTTCTGCTCAATGCCTATCACCCGATCAAGATGTTTTTGCTGTGGCATCGCACTCGCTTGGAAACGACGGTTCGAGCACGCATCGTATTCGTTTGTATGATGTAAATTCTTCACAGATAAAGCTTACCTTAGTGGATAATCTGGTTCACAAGAAGAAAGATGGTGGCATTGTATCATCTAAGAGAGAGAGTGGAGTAGGTCCGATTTTGCTAACATACGACGGAAGTGGTCGGTTCCTTGTTTCTGCTGACAAAGGTTCAACAACATTTACGGTTTGGGATGTTACTCGAGGTGTTGTA
>Ga0213867_1000535_pt1 | contig 17091 bp, 13 predicted proteins | sample PICome_12_FD_160120 | JGI IMG/M metagenome (GOLD analysis project Ga0213867, IMG submission 160120) | Coastal seawater microbial communities near Pivers Island, North Carolina, United States - PICO540 | ecosystem: Environmental > Aquatic > Marine > Coastal | place: USA: North Carolina... | reverse complement strand
TGGGGTATTTAAGATCCATAATTAAATAGTATTGGTTGTATTTTGCTTCGGATTTTTATGCACTCATTTTCAGTGGGATTGCCCTAGGGATGTGCGGATGCGGCCCGACTTGATCTGGGATGAATATATTGGCAAGTCGATCTCTATTGACATAATGATGTATTTTTGCTTCTTAGAGTTGATTATGCGAAGATTTTACCCTGTACCTTTTGCTTTATTGTGTTTGCTGTGGACGTCTGCTTTACGTTGTCGGTGTTTTCTTATCGGGGCCTGCTACCTGCTGCTGCTGGTCCATGCTTTGGGACGGAGTGATTCTGTCTTAAAGTGGGCTCCAGGTCGAGCGGAGGCGCCAGAGGTGGCGGTTGAGGTGCAGTGGTTGATGAAGAATGATTATCTTTTTTCGGATGCAAATGGCTTGGGAAAGCTGAAACCTTTGGGTGCCTTAATGGATACTTTTTGTGGTGACGATACGGCTTTGCGTGCGTCTTTTAGTGAGTGGGTAGAAGGCTACAGTTATCCTAAATTTTATTACCATCCCCAGCGCCCAAAGCCAGAGGCGGAAACGGTGGTCGTAACTGCTTACACAAAGCCCTATGAGGCTTTGCAACCTGCTTTTTTTGATTGGATGCAGGCTCATCGCGGGCAAGACGACTTTTTGATGCCAGCGGCGCGCCGGCTGAATCCGTATCGCGGCGAGCTGATCGATCCTGTGGTCTCTGACTTGAGTGCTGTTAGCGAAGCATCTCTTCAGCAGAGCTTTGGGTATCTGGCGGTCGCAAAGCCTGAAAGTATGACCTTCATCGGAGACAATTGCTACAACCCTTTTCGTTGGATTTGCCCTATTAATGAAATCCACGCTCGGGAACAACCTTCATGGGGCATGCGACTTCACTCGAGTCCAGAGGCATGGGATGCGACGGTGGATATTCTAAAAGCTGCGAAAAGGGGGACGGCGGATAGACGTATCCTATTGCGCTATGAGATTGAATTGCAGATTGAAGATCATCGAGCAAGGATGGGGGAGTTTAGCTTTTCTGACTATTTAGCGAGTGGAGATGAGGACTCGGTGGGCTTACTTAAGCAGATGCATCTCAATACGCAAGCGTATGCTTCCGGTCAGTCTAAGGAGGGTGTCCGCTTGCTTCCCATACAGCAAAAGATGATTGAAAAGTATGCAAAGACCCGCCTGGAGCCGGTTAATTTTCAATTAAGTGTCGGTATCAATTTTAGGCAGCGTGAACCGAATTATCGCCTGGCGGAGTTTATGTTGTGCACTTACAATCAAGTGCCGGTGGGTGTCTTTCCTGAAGAGGGTGGCGGCAAGGGCTTTTTAGCGACTGCCTGTGATGCCCTGAACCCTCTTGTGTCCGATGGTGGTAATTCGGGGCACGTCGCCTGGTGGCGGCTGCCGATTAACGTTCTGGACCATCCAGCGCTGCGCCAAGGGCAGTCGTCTGCCTGGCAGGGGACTGATTATCTGCAGTTAAAAAAGCCCCAACTAGAGAAAACCGTATTCGAAGGCGAAATCGATGTGACCGAGTTCTACCGTCAGGCGATTGCCGCGAAAGCCTTTCCCGGTCAGCGCGGCTTGTGGGTGGATCGCTGGGTCGGATTCGAGGGCGATGTTCCCGAATTTCAGAATCCTAACGAGGTACATGGCATTGATTGGGCCTTTTTTATCTTTGAAAGTCACGGGCCTTTAAAAGTCATTTCCGAAGTCCGTGAGCTGGATGTTGTGATTGTTGAGCGTTAATGTGACGAAACTAACAGCTCAGTCTACAAATTTGAAATGCGCTTGTTTTTCCATGTAGTATCGCCTTACCATATCCTTCAGTCCAATCGGAACCCATGCGATCGACCTAGCTTTTAGGAGCGCTTGCTTTCATTGTGATTGGTAATTTGCTTTGGTTTGAAAATGACTGCAGGCCATCTGACGCCCTAAAGTTTTGTGTTAAGTGGGCCTCTATTATAAGGGCATCTCTGAAAACCTACCAAGACCGAGACGAATACAATTTTGATTTTGAGCAAGGTGATTCTGTGCACAGGAGGGCTGGTAGCCCTTCGTGCGCAGATACAACGCAGCTCAGAACCAAAAGTGTATCGGTTTGAAAGACTTGCCGCTTGCTGTGCGCTGGCGGCGTTACTCTCGCCAAGGCAGGGCTTCCAGCCCAACCGTTGGCGAGAGAGCCTTGCCTGCATCACAGCAAATCGGCAATCTCGGCTCATGGGAGGTTTCCAGAGGTGCCCTTAATAAAAAAAACTTTTTCAGTCGGCACTTGCCGCTTCCATACCTTCATCGTCATATTACAAGGCTATAGCAAGATGGCAGAGCCACATTCAGCTCTGATGGTCCTAGCCCATGCTTACTATTAAGGTGCTCAAAGTGGGTAGTCGCTTCATTGCATGGCCATGTCGTCGTCATTGCATCAGGGCTTATTGTGGATAGTATTTAGATTTGCGTGTGTGGCTGCCAAAGGGTTCGGTTTTTAGCGTGTGACTATTGGGCTGTATTAGCGAATATTCGATTGCTTGTAATGAAACTGTAAAATTTATCACAAAGCTGTAATGTGCTGTTATTCAACCGTCAGGTAGTTATACTATTAAATGTTGAATTTGCCTTAGGCATATTTCTTCGCCCATACCCCAATTAGAACCATCAACTTTTTTCATTGTGAAACAAATCGTTTATGTGTGTGCATCTGTGCTAAGTATTGTTCTCGGCATGAGCTCCGCGCAGGCGGATACAATTGAGTCGGTGCAAAATTCGGCTGGCGATAGAACTCAGGAATATGTTTTCGGCGTAGGCTCGCTCGATGCTGCTAACACTTATGTGCTGAAGCATGCTTGGTCTATGTGGCTATCAACTGACGGGGAAGTTGTTGGGCAACTCGAAATTACGGAAGGGGGACAGATTTCGAATGCTACAGGCGGGAACCGGACCTGGGTTATGTCAGCCAATACCGTTCTGAATGGTGGGACGCTTGTAGGTTCAAAAGATGCCACTAAGAGGATGGAAGTGAACGGTGGAGGTTTTGATTTCAGTCTACAGAGCGGGACGCTGACAGCGAACAGCGACGCAACACTGAGGATTCTGAATGCAGATCTGTCGGGTGACGGAGGCATCGAAGTGAACGGAGCAGGGACGGTGCAGTTTCAGTCGACTGTCGACACCACCGGTTTTACCGGAACATTCGATGTAACTGGCAGCATCCTTGATCTGGATGAAATTGCAACCGCATCGTTTGGGTTGAGCCTTTCTAGTGCGGGTGTCTATGCTAACGATGCCGATGCGGCATTTACGAGTCTAACGATCATGGGCAGTGCAGTGGCGAATGATACCTATACTCGTGCTGAGCTGCTTGCTTATGGAACGAGTGCATTCAGTCAGGATTGGTCAAGTTTTATTACTGCTGGCAGTACAGGTACCATAACTGTGAATAGTCTGGTTCCCGAGCCGCGGCAATATGCCTTTATTTTTGGGCTTATGATTTTTGCTGCACGCCTGTTAAGTCGAGCAAAGTAAGTTAATGTTCAGCATCGCTGTGGCTGTGTCGCTGGCTCTCGGCTGTCACAAGCACCTTTCTGAGGGCTTGCAGGATAGGGTGTTGTTGGCTCGATGCCCCTGATTATTAGAAGTGATTTGAACGCGCTATCTGCGCTTAGAGTTGGGCGGAAGACTGTTAAGGGCCTATCTTTATGGCCGAATCGAGCCTGTATAGTCGCAGCGGGCTGTCCTGACGCTTGCGGTGTACTATGGGGAATGTCTCAGTCGTGCCGAGATGCGGAGCATGCGCTGTTTAGTCGTACCATGCTGTGCAATCTTCTGTATTTTTAAGTCAAGGGTTTAGGGGGATATATTTTTAAAAATGCTTAATGATTTATTGACATTTATAAAATTCGAGTCTTTACTCGTAACATCGCGAGTTGCAAAACTATACAATATATGACTTTATCACTATGAAACATATCATTAGTCTGTGTTTGTTTATGCTGGTCATTGTTCTCGGCATAACCTCCGCGCAGGCGGAAATAATTTATTCGGTGCGAGATTCGGGTATCGATAGAACTCAGGAATATATTTTCAGTCCGGATACAGACGATCTCATTGAGCTCGATGCGACTAACACTTATGTGCTGCGGCATAATTGGAATATTAGGGATGAGCCTGTGATAGAAGGAAAACTACACATTGCTGCTGATGGACAATTTTATAATGGCGCATCAAACGGTAAGACAATTACTCTGGGAGCTGATTCCGCTCTTGTCGGAGGGATGCTTAATGGGAATGTTGGAAATAAGACTCAGACTTTGGATGGTGGAGGTTATGATTTTAGCCTGCAGAGCGGGACGTTGAAGGCGGCTAAAGATGCAACCCTCTCGATTATAAATGCAAATTTATCAGGTGGCGGAGACATCGATGTGACCGGGACAGGGGCGGTGCGGTTTCAGTCGACTGTTGACACCACCGGTTTTACCGGGACATTCAATGTAACTGGCAGCACCCTTGATCTGCATGAAATAACAACCGCATCGTTTGGGTTGAGCCTTTCTAGTGGGGGTGTCTATGCCAACGATGCCAATGCGGCATTTACGAGTCTAACGATCATGGGCAGTGCAGTGGCGAATGGTACCTATACTCGTGATGATTTGCTTACTTATGGAGATGGTGCATTCAATCAGGATTGGGCAAGTTTTATTACTGATGGCAGTACAGGTACTATAACTGTGAATAGTCTGGTTCCCGAGCCGCGGCAATATGCCTTTATTTTTGGGCTTATGATTTTTGCTGCACGCCTGTTAAGTCGTGCAAAGTAAGTTAATGTTCAGCATCGCTGTGGCTGTGTCGCTGGCTCTCGGCTGTCACAAGCACCTTTCTGAGGGCTTGCAGGATAGGGTGTTGTTGGCTCCGGTGCTTTTGGTGCTTGCTGTTAGAATGATTTGAATCCGAACTATGCAAGCACACTTTTTGAGCTCAAAGGTGCTTAAACCCGCACTCTGCTTAGCCTACAGCATAATTCTGCTTGGATGCATTATCTGCGCTCAAAATTCCATGCTACTGTGGATGCGAAGTATCCAATGCGCTGTTCAGTTGCGCTATGCGGAGTGATTTTGTTTATTTTTCAGTCAAGGCTTTGGAGGCATATATTTTGGAGGACGCTAAATGATTTATTGACATTAAGTAAATTTGAGTCTTTAGTATAGTTATAGTTGTATTGCTATTAGTATGCAATAGAAGCCCTGTTATTTATGAAAAACCCCTTATTTATAAGATCCAATATTTTTGGCCTTCGAGTGTATTCTCGTGTTCTGTATTCTGTTTACAAGGTATTGATATCCAGCTTTTTGTTGAGCACGCTTTCCTTTGCAGATACGGTTGAGCGTCAACCAAATATCATTGTGGTGCTCGTCGATGATATGGGCTACGGGGATCTCGGTTGTCAGGGCACAGTATCGGATGTGCGCACTCCGCATATTGATACTTTGGCTGAAAACGGTATTCGTTTTACTCAAGCTTACGTAACGGCACCGCAATGCGGTCCATCCCGAGCGGCGATGTTAAGTGGGCGTTACCAGAATCGTTTCGGCTTTGAGTCAAACGAGTGGGCCTATAATCCTGGTATGCCTTTGTCGGTGCCGTTGATCTCTGAGCGCCTTAAAGACGGCGGTTATGCGACGGGGTATATCGGCAAGTGGGGCATTACCAGTAAGCGTTACTCCTATCCGCCGAAGCGCGGCTTCGACGAGTCTTATTGGGTGCAGGACGGGAATGTGTATTTCCCGAATAGACCCTCGAAGCACAATACACAAATGCACCGCGGCATGGATCCGATTGAACTGGATACCTATTCGACTGATGCCTTTGGTCGTGAGGCGATTGACTTTATTGAGCGTCATGAAGAGGAGCCGTTTTTCTTGTTCATTTCCTACATCACACCGCATGAACCGATGGAGGCGAAGGAGTCGGACCTAGAGCGCTTTGCGCATATTGAAGACCCCTTACGCCGCACGACATTGGCAATGATTGCCTGTCTGGATGATAATGTCGGCAATATGTTGCGCGTTCTAAAGGAAAAAGGGCTCGAAGAGGATACGCTGATTTTCTTCCTCAGTGATAATGGCGGTTATCCCGGTAATGGTTCTTTGAATACACCCTATCGTGGTAGTAAGTCACAGATGTTGGAAGGTGGCATCCATGTGCCTTTCCTCATGCAGTGGAAGGGGAAGCTGCCAGCTGGTGAGGTCTATGAAAACATGGTGAGCAGTTTGGATATCGTGCCAACGACCTTGGCGGTTGCAGGCATGGAGGCTCAGCCTAAATGTCAACTGGATGGCGTGAATTTGCTGCCTTACATCGTGGGACGTGCTTCCGGAGTGCCGCACGAGACATTATATTGGCGTTATAAGGCCTGGAGTGAGCGGCCAGAGGAGGATGGCTGGGCGATCCGTGAGGGGGATTGGATGCTGGTGCGCAATGGCTGGGCCCAAACGCCGCCTGCCTTGTATAACTTGGCGGACGATCCTGAGCAGCTAAAGGATCTTTCCCGTGTGCAACCCGAGCGCTATTCAAATATGCGCAAGCGTTGGGAAGTTTGGGATGCCAAGAACATCACTCCGGGCAGCTTAGAATAAGTCTTTTCTGGCCTCACTGAGCGCTTGGTGAGGGGCATAATTCTCTTTGGCGAATCGGATCAGAACCGTTTCGAAATAATACGTATACGCAAGTTTTAGATATGAAGATGAGAGCAAAAACACGATTGGTTGTTGGTGCATTGATGGCTATGAGTCTTTCCCTTGAGGGGCAAGCGCTTGAACAGAGCTTTGAGAACCCGCCCACCTCAGCGCGGCCGTTTACTTGGTGGCACTGGATGAGCGGCAATGTAAGCAAGCAGGGGATCGAAAAAGACTTGGCCGCCATGCATCAGTTTGGGCTCGGCGGGTTCCAGAATTTTAATGCCGATCTCGGTGTCGCCCGAGGGGCAGGGGCCGTTGAATATGCTTCGCCGGAGTGGTTTGAGCTCTTTGGCTATAGTGCAAAGGTTGCGGATCAATATGGTTTACAGATGGGGGCGCATAACTGTGCGGGCTGGTCATCCTCGGGCGGCCCGTGGATTACCCCGGAATATGCCTCCAAAATGATTGTCTGGAGCGAGACGGTGGTGGAGCCGGGCACGAGCGGAAAAATTAAACTCAACGAGTTCGTGATGAACCCCGATGCGAAAGCACTTAACTACCATAAAGAGATCGCCGTGCTTGCCGTGCCAACGCTGCCGGGTGATGCGGCTTTCCAGAAACAGGAAGCGGAAGCGCAGGCGAAAAAAAATTATAAGCCCTCTCCGGCAAAGTTCCGTCGACTCAAGGGATGGGTGAAACAGCGCCCGAAAATGCGCGAGTTCACCATCGAGCGGCAAGAAGCGAAAGCGTTGCAGGATATTATCTTGCACCGCGAAATGTATGTGTCGGGCACGAAGCAAAAACCGCTGCCGGAATCGATCAAGGTCAATTATGCGGATGTAATCGACCTGACCGATCTGCTCGGCACTGACGGCACGGTCGATTGGACACCGCCGGCCAACAGCAGGATCCAAACTTGGACCTTGCTCCGGTTCGGGTATGCGCCGACTAGTTTTGAAAGTAAGCCTGACTCAAAAGGCGGAACAGGGCTGGAAATCGATAAACTATCGCGCGCCGCGCTCGATCTACACTGGAAGTTTGGGCCAGCCCGTATGATTGAAGCGACGAAGGGAACGAAGTCCTTTCGCGATTTGGCGATCGATAGTTATGAGACGGGAATCAATGCCTGGACTGAAGAGTTCGAAGGCCTGTTTGCCGAAGCGAACGGATACCGCATGCGCCGTTGGCTCCCGACCGTTGCCGGATACGTCATCAACTCCGTTGATCAGACCGAACGCTTTTTGTGGGATTACCGCCGCACAGCGGCCGATTTATTCATCGATAATTATTTCACTTACTTCAAAGAGCTCTGCGAAGAAAACGGCATGATCATGTCGGGCGAAACCTACGGTAACGGTAACTTTGACCTCTTCCGCGCCGCCAAAATTCCTGACGTGCCGATGTGCGAGTTTTGGTATTTAGAGGATTACGATTATAAAACCTATCCTACGAAATGGCCTGTTTCATTGGCGTGGCCGTTCACCAAAAAAGTGGTCACCTCCGCGGCCCACCTTTCGGGCAAGTCCATTGTCGGCGCGGAATGCCCGACCAGCAAACACGGTTGGGACACACATCCATTCCTGTTGAAACCGATGCTCGACTATTATGTGGTTGGCGGGGTCAATCGCTTCTATTTCCACACGATGGTGCATCAACCGTGGGGCGACGAAATCAAGCCGGGCATGTCCATGTCGGCTTACGGTCAGCAGATCAACCGCAACAACGTGTGGCATTCTCAGGCGCGAACCTGGTCGGACTACATGGCGCGGACACAGCACCTGCTCCAGTCCGGCACGATTCAGAACGACTTCCTCGTGATCTGCGGCAACCTCAATGCCTCCTATAATTATTACGTACGCGGTGGGGGGAACGAGCCAAAGTTCGATCCCGATCATCTGCCGGGCGGTGCGACCTATGATATCGGCGGCACCGATACGCTGCCGGATTTATCAGTCGATCCAGACGGCACCATTCGCGTGACGCACAAGGGCAAAAAGCTCGATGTTGGTTATCAGGCAATCCTGTTGGAACGCTCACAGTTGTTGTTGCCCGAAAACATGGAGTTGCTCGGTAAACTGGCGGATGCGGGTGCCAAAATTTATGGGGAACGGCCTGAAAACAGCCCGACCTTGCGGGGCTACCCCGAATCAGAAGCGCATTTCCAAAAGCTGGTGACACATTATTTTGATGGCGGAAAAATTAAGCCAGTTAGCGAAATGGCTGCGGAAATTGATCGCGTCGGCCGCGATCTAATCTTACCCGAAGGCATCATTGGAAGCCGTAGCCAAAATGCGGAGATGACGTATTATTTCGTGGCCAACCAAACGTTCGATGCCAAGCCGCAAGCGATCTGTGATTTTCGAATTGCGGGATATGAGCCAGAAATTTGGGATCCGGAAACCGGGGAGCGGTATCCGGCGAAAAACTGGCAAAGCAAGGACGGTCGTACTCAAGTCACTTTTGATTTTTCACCCGTGGACTCTATTTTTGTGGTTTTCAAAAAACCGACGGACTCGACCGGGAAATCGACCCCCGCCGAAGAGTTCGCTTCGGTCCTGAACCTCTCCAGTGATTGGATGGTGCAGTTTGACCCGCAGTGGGGTGTGGCTGAAGAGCAGTCGTTCCCGAATCTGGCGTTGTGGAACACGAGCCTGGTGGATGACATCAAATTCTATTCCGGCACCGCCGTGTACAAAAAGAAATTCAAGTTCAAGCCCAAACGAGGCAAACGCTATCAGCTCAACTTAGGCGAGGTGCATTCGATCGCTGGGGTGAAGCTCAATGGCCAGGAATTTCCGAATCTTTGGAAGCCACCATTTGTCTTGGATGTGAGTGATGCGCTCAAACGCGGCGAAAATACCCTGGAGATTACGGTGACTAATGTATGGAAGAATCGACTGATCGGCGACACGCTGTTGCCTGAAAAGGTAAAACGCAAAGGCTACAGCGGGGTCGTTACCGAAATCCCCGAGTGGGTAGAAGATCCGAGCAAGATGCCCGCGGAGCGCAAGCCGCGCACCTTCCTGATTTATCAGCCGTATCTCGATTGTAAAAAGATGTCGTCAGAAAAGGTCGTAAAACAGTTGGCCCCTTCTGGATTGGCGGGTCCGGTGCAGCTTTATAGTTGGTAGATACGTTTCCCCTCTCAGTTCTTCATTGAATCGAAGTTATGAAAAATCCTCCTAATATAGTTTTTATACATGTCGACCAGATGCACTGGGAGGCAATGTCAGCATACGGAAACCCGTACCTCAAAACGCCCGGAATGGACCGTATTGCTGCGGACGGTACTTCGTTTCGAGCAAGCTATGCGGCGATGCCGCAGTGCTGCCCCGCGCGCACCAGCTGGTATACTGGCCGCGCTTCCTGCGAACACGGAGCTGCTGGTAATGGGTACAAACTCAGCAACGGTATCCCTGATCTAGGTCAGTGGATTGGCAAGCATAGTGATTACGAATGCGTCTATGCTGGAAAATGGCATATTCTCGGACGGGACTTAGCGAAGAGCTTTCAGCAGATATGCGGTTCCGCGCGAGGCGAGTTGGGAGATGCCCCGATTGCGCGCGCTTGCATGGGTTTCATCGAGAATTACAAGGGGGATAGACCTTTCTTTTTGAATGCTGGTTTCATGAATCCGCATGACTGTTGCTATTCGGCTGGCGCGGCCGGTGGCGTGGGCAAGTATGCACTGGCGGAGTCGATGGAGGATGAACTCCCGCCCCTACCGAAAAACTTCGTGCCCAAGGTTCCCAAGAGATATGCCGAGAAAACTAAAGACTGGAAGGAGATCCATTGGCGCTACTATATGTATACCTACTACCGCTGGGTCGAGATGGCGGATGCGGAGGTCGGGCGGCTCTATGATGCAGTGATGAACTCCCGCTTTGCCGATAACACGGTCGTTATCTTCACGTCGGACCATGGCGATGGATTGGGCTTTCACGGAAATACGTCAAAAGGATATATGGAAGAGGAGGCCTGGCGCGTGCCGCTGATCATGGTTGAGAAGGGCAAGATTCCGGCGGGCCGTGTGGATAACGAGCATCTAACGATCGGCTACGATTTAACCGCGACGATTCTTGATTATGCGCAAGTACCTTCGATGCCTAAGATGACCCTAGCCAAAAGTATTCGTCCCTTGGCAGAAGGCGATTCAGTGGATGACTGGCGCGAGTATATCGTGGGCGAGTCCTTCTTTGCCGAAGGAGAGGTGGGCGTCCGCGACGCAAGACACAAGACGATCTTCTATTGTGACGGGCAGGTAAAGGTCTTCGATCTCAAGGCAGACCCGCTCGAAATGAATAACCTGATGGACTCACCCGAAATCGGCCCATCGGTCATGGCTAAACACAAGGCACATTTGAAGGAATACCTCGGCAAGGTTGAACTCTGTGAGGAGGGAAGTGTCGCAAAAGGTGAAGCGGTCGACGCCTATAATACCTATCTGAAATTCTACCGTAATATGATGAGCGAGGAGTGAGTATGGAACGCAGAGATTTTTTAAAGAAGACGAGTATAACAGTCGGTGCCTTGTATGCAGCGGGTCACCTGCCCCTGCTGGCTGCGAATTCTAAAAAGAATCCGCGTAAAAAGAAGATCGGCTCCTTAAACATCTTTACGGATCCCCCCGCGATCGAGCCGATCACCGGAGAACTCGACAAGTTTACGCCCGCACAGGAAGGGACTATGCGGTCCGCTTTCGCTGCCAGTTATGCATTGCTTTACTGGCGAAATGCAAAGCACGGCAAAGCCACAGGCGACGAACGGGGCGGCATCGATGTTCAGATGCGTGACGACCTGTTGCAGACCACAGAAAAACGGCAGGGCAACACCGTGAAGACTCACATCAAAGGGAATCGAGAGCTTGGTGCTGCCTACACTTGGACGCTGGAGTCCATGTTTGATGGACCCGATTCACGCTTTGTTGAGGACGGTTCGTGGGACGGCAGGAAGATGACAGTTGCGTCCGCCTCCTGGAAACAGGAGCGGGATACGAAGCACCCCTTGATCCACAGATGGATGCTACTTCCTAGGATTGCTTCCGGCTCGATTAAAAAGGCGCCTCTCAAGTTCGATATGCTGGATAATTCAACGCTCATCCCGGATCAGGAATTGCGCTATGAAGGGCAGGTCTCCGTTCCGGTTCAGGGAGGCACAGCCGAGCTTGATAGTTACCTGCAGACCGGTCGGGCCATCCAGCCGATTCATTACCTTGTCGACAGGGACGGGCGGGTGCAACTCATCACCTCGTCTATCGTCAACTGGGTGCTTCGTGATTTGCAATAGTCCGTTTCGAGAGGACGCTGGTTAGAAATATCAGAAAATATGAAAAAGAACGATATACTCATTCGAATTCTTGTATTCATTACGGTGATACAGGCGAGTGTTTTCGCCGAAGAACAGCGCCCGAACTTTGTCTTTCTCTTTGCAGATGACTTAGGCTGGGGGGATCTTGCCTGCTACGGGCATCCCTACGCCAAAACGCCGGCACTGGATCAATTGGCCAGTGAGGGGACTCGTTTTACACAAGCCTATGCTGGTGGGCAGACCTGCAATCCATCGAGAACGGCGATTATGACCGGACTGTTTCCGCCGCGTTTTGCGAAACAAACCAATTGGAACGGGTTTGGTGACCGGGTGACGGTTACTGAGCTGTTGAATCAGGCGGGCTATGCCACTGGTCATTTCGGCAAATGGCATATCGGCCCTCAGATAGGAAATGAGCAAACCGTTTCCGGTGTGTATGGTATCGATCAATATGACCGCTGTGGTCCGCGTGAGATCTATAGGCAAATTATTCCCGAAGGGCGCGACGCGCCGATTTATGATCGGGCGATTGAGTTTATTCGTGAAAACAAAGACCGCCCGTTCTATGTCAACGTCTGGGGCTTCAGTACCCACTCGCCCGTCTTCGCGCATGCGAAGCATTTAGCGGAGTTTGAAGGCTTGGTTGTCGATAAAGCAGCGTTTTCCGATCGGATGCAGAAAAAATTCGATGACTGTGAAACCTATGGCGTGGATATCAACGAGGCGATGCAGAACTATTTGGCGGATCAGTATGCCCTCGATTTGAGTGTAAAGAAATTGCTCGAGGCGCTCGATGAGCTGGGTTTGCGTGAGAACACGATCGTGGTATTTTCCAGCGATCAGGGGCCTGCCGACATCAAGATGGATGATGAAGTGTATAACCGTATAATGCCATTTCAGGAGCTCTGTCAGAATATGCTAGGTTATTCGGGACCCTATCGGGACGGGAAGCACAAGGTGTTTGAGGGCGGTCTACGTGTACCGTTTATCATTCGCTGGCCCGGTAAAGTGAGGGCGGATTCTGTCGATACAGAAAGCGTTTTTTCCGGTACGGATTGGCTGCCGACTGTCTGCAAGCTCGCCGGCGTCGAAGCACCTGCCGATATTGACGGCGAAGATGTGTCGGACATGTGGCTGGGCGCCAAACGGGCGCATCAAAAACCGCTTTTCTGGAGCGGCTATCCCGGCCCTTCAATTCGTGAGGGGAAGTGGCGATTTTATAGTAGTGAAAAGAGGACTCGGGGGAAATATGGTGACCTACTGTTCGACGTAATGAGTGATCCAGGGGAAACGGACAATCTCATTCGGGATTATCCCGAAGTGGCCGATCGCCTCCGCAAAAAAGTCGAAGCATGGGCTAAGGAACTCCCGAAACCTGAGCCAAAACCTAAGAAGAAAAAGTGATGTAAAGCTTATGCCTAAGAAACTGATTGGAACTACACTCCTAGCGATCGCGACTTCGTGCGTCCTTGCGGCGGAAAAGCCCAGCGTCCTGATGATCAATGTGGACGACTGGAACGACTGGAACTCCGTGCTCAAGGGACACCCGCAGGCGATTACGCCCGGTATTGAGCGGCTCGCTGAGCAAGGGGTCACCTTTACCAATGCAATTTGTGCGTCGCCGTCCTGTGTGCCCTCGCGCCCCGCGTTCTTTACCGGGATTGCTCCGTCCCGTTCGGGCAACATTTCAAACGATAACGGCAAGCATCCCTGGAGATTTTATGTTGGGCCGGAAACCGTCACGATTCCGAAGCTGTTTTCACAAAACGGCTGGGACAGCATCGGCATTGCTAAAAACTTCCACCGGGGGGATAAACCTGAATTTGATAGCTATATCCCTCCGTTCAAAACACCGAAGAAACTCAAAGGGGTGGGGGTTAAATTAAACTCCTCTGCGGTTTGGGATATTGCCGATATGCCGGCTTCCGAAATGGGCGACTATCACGCCGCCAGTGTGGGTATCGAAGCCATCCAGACGCATGAGGGGCCGCTCTTTCTCTCGGTCGGCATTTATCGCCCCCACGTTCCATGGATTGTCCCGCAGGAATACTTCGACCTGTATCCACTCGAAACGCTCCAGCTGCCGGAGGCGCTTGCGGATGATTTGGATGACTTGCCCGAGCGGCTGAAACTAGTCGCCGGTTTTGAGGCGAAGTTTGGCAAGGGGTATCACGAAATGTTGGCCGAAAATGGTTACGACAAGGATTTTGTGCGCGCCTATCTGGCGAGTGTTACCTTTGCCGATGAGCAGGTCGGTCGTCTGCTGGACGCATGGTATGCCAGCCCGTATGCAGAAACTGGATACGTGGTGTTGTGGAGTGATCATGGTTACATGCTCGGCGAGAAGAACGCCTGGTCCAAAATCAAGCCGTGGTATGATTCCTCGCGCAGCAATTTCATGATCGCCGGCCCCGGCCTGCCGAAGGGTGTGATGTGCGACAAAGCAGTATCCTTGCTGGATCTGTATCCCACGCTGGTCGAACTCCTCGACTTGCCGAAGCCGCCTCAGACCCTGGATGGCAACAGTCTGGTTCCACTGCTCAATAATCCGGAGGCTGAGTGGGATCGCCCTGTACGGATGACGAGCCAAATGGACGGCGTATTTTTCGAGTCGATACTTTCCAACGATTTCCGCATGACCCGTCTGGCGACTGGTGAAACTGAATTGTATAAACTCGCCAACGACCCGAACGAATTTAATAACCTTGCGACGAACCCTGAATACGCGCCGCTCATCGAACAGCTCGAAAAACACTTGTCGTTCAGCTATCCGGAAATTCCGGCGGACGGATGGATTGAGGCGGAGTTGATTCCCGCACAGACTTCGGCGGATCGTAGACTTCGTGGGAATTGCCATTACCCGCTGGCGGACGTAAGTGCATCTGAAGGGCGGGTTTTAGGCGCCCTTTTGCGTGCGGGTGCGGGCAGTTACATCGAGTTTATTGTCGACCTGCCCTCCGCCGGAACATACCGCCTCGAGGGCACCATCGCCTCGACTGCAAACTTGTCCGTGCTGGTTGACGATGTGGTCAACGATGCCGCACAGGCGGATGCAGGTTATCCGATGGAGCTGATCGGTTCCGTGGAGCCGTCCGCCACGCTGGCCGATGTTGCACTCGGTGTGGTTTACTTTGACGAGCCAGGGCTGAAAATTATCCGCTTTGTGACGGAGCAGAAACTAAAACGGGTTGTGAAGTTTGATCGGCTACGCCTGCTCAGAGATGACGACGCGCAAGTGGCGGAATCGCCTCAAGGGCCGTTATAAAGCTTGCCACTACGGTTGTTCAAAGGCCGATCACCCTTATTCAGGCCCATCATAAATCGGCGAAACCGTTCAACCGAAAACAATTCATCAAATAACTACAGGATAATTAGGTTCATTAGAACACTCATGCTGGTAGCTGCCGTTTTGGCTGCTGCTACTGCCTGCGTAAATGCTCAGGAAAAGGCACCACCCAATGTATTGTTAATTGCGATCGACGACTTGAACGACTGGATGGGTTGTATGGGCGGGCATCCGCAGGCGCAGACCCCGAATATGGATCGACTCGCCGCGCGCGGGGTAATGTTTAAAAACGGGCACTGCCCGTCGCTGGTCTGCAAGCCTTCGCGCGCCAGCATGATGATCTCGCTCTATCCGAGCACGTCCGGCGTCTATTTTTTTTAATCCGGATCTGGAACAGTCTCCAGTTGCCAAGAAAAACGCCTTATTGCCAAAGCGTTTTCAACACGAAGGGTATCACGTGACAGGTGCGGGCAAACTCTTTTATGGGGGGCAAAATCGTAAGTACCTTCCGAATTATGCGGGCTCATTTGGCGGTTTTGGGCCGTTTCCCAAAAAGAAAATCAGTCCGTTCCCAGGCATGAAATTGTGGGATTCGGGCGTATTCCCAGAACGGGATGACTTGATGCCCGATTACAAAATCGCCGCCCAGGGCACCAATCGTTTGAAGCCAGTGAAGCGATGAGTCGCGACGAGCCTTAGTGCTCATAGGCCGATAGTCCGCTGGTCTTCAAAATCTGAATACTCCCGGTACTGTCTGTTTCAAGCAGGTAAGCTTCGACCTTATCCATCCCTTCAATCAGTTGCAGCGCCTTGGTTGAACCCATGACCAGGCAAGCCGTAGCCAGTGCATCGGCTGTCGCACAGTTCTCAGCAATAACCGTGACGCTATGCAATCCATATGGCACCGGGCGACCGTTTGTGGGGTCGATGATATGCGCGTAGCGCACACCGTCGACTTCTGTGAAATTTAGATAGTCTCCGCTGGTCGCCATGGCAGCAGTACGCAATTCCAGCGCGGTCTGTAGCTGTGCAAACCCAGCCTCTGGCTTGCGGATGCCAACCGTCCAGCTGTCAGGGTCCGACTCCGGAACGGCCGTGCGAATCTCGCCACCAATCTCGATCAGGTAGCGCTCGATGCCTTGTGCACTCAAATACTCTGCGATCAAGTCGACCGCAGTGCCCTTGGCGATTGCGCTGCAATTGATCGTCAAATCCGGGTGCGTTTTGCGAATCCGCATGCCGACTAAATCGAGTTCCAGACGAGCCATGCCAACTCGTTTTAGTTGCGCGTCGATCTCGGCCTGGCTAGGAATCCCCTTATAGACCTCAGCCCCAAAGCCCCACAGCTCGATGAGCGGTGAGATCGTAACATCAAACGCACCAACGCTCAAAGCGTGGATCGCTTTGGACTGCTCCAAAATCCGCATGACAGATTCCGTTGCGTCCTGCCATCCAGTGGATTCGGAGCGATTAAAGCGGCTGACCCAACTCTCCGGGTTCCAGTTGCTTAGCTCGCGATCAAATTGCTCAAGGATTCCTTGCACATCTCGGTCGATGCCTGCGCTGTCCTCTGAAGTGATTGTGCACTTCAGCATATAGTTCGTGCCCATGGTCAAACCACGCAGCTCGTGCACCTCCGTTGGCGCTTGATCACATGCGGTCAGTATCAGGGAAATGAGCGCCAGCACGTGTCGGCAGAACTTGAAGCTATCTTTCAATGGTGAGTAAGGCGCTGTCAATTAGGCCTAAAGCAGTCGAAAGACGTCCATCCGGGAAGTAGGCATCCCAAGAGTCCGCATCCACATCGTATCGGGTATAGCCAACGA
>Ga0213867_1000534_pt1 | contig 17128 bp, 18 predicted proteins | sample PICome_12_FD_160120 | JGI IMG/M metagenome (GOLD analysis project Ga0213867, IMG submission 160120) | Coastal seawater microbial communities near Pivers Island, North Carolina, United States - PICO540 | ecosystem: Environmental > Aquatic > Marine > Coastal | place: USA: North Carolina... | reverse complement strand
CGATTCGATGCAGTAGCTCTTTGCGATTCTGCTTAACCACTGATGCTTGGTGCTTGTCTGTGCATCGCGCGTCTGTCGCTGCATACTGACACGTAAGCGGTGACGCTAAGTCGCGCGTTAGGATCTATGCTTTTCGTAACATGGGATAGGGGAGGTGGCTGTGTCAGAAACAGTGCTGATTCTGGGTGTGGGAGCGGCTGCGGGAGTTGGAGCTGCTGTAGCGCGCAAATTTGCCGGGGCTGGCTATCACGTAATGATTGCGGGCAGGACACTTGAGAAGCTGGATGCTACCGCAGGGGATATCAGTGCGGCAGGGGGTTCTATTGAATCCATTGTTGCCGACGTCACTTCGCAGGAGGATCAGCACCGCGTCTTTGAAATGGTTCGAGCGCGCAACGAGTCTTTGTCGGCCGTGATCTACAATGCAGGTAGCAATCTTCCGATTAAGTTTAGTGACCTATCCCCCGAGCAGTTTGAAGATTTTTGGCGCATCGGTTGTTTCGGCGCGTTTTTAACCTCCCGCCTCGCACTTCCACTGTTGTCCGAACAGGGCAAAGGTTCGCTCTTTTTTACCGGTGCGTCAGCGTCACTTCGGGGCCGTCCGAACTTCGCGCATTTTGCTGTGGCAAAAGCAGGGCTTAGAAATCTGGCTCAGGCGCTGGCGCGCGAGTACGGACCGCAGGGCGTACATGTTGCACACGTCATCATCGACGGTGTAGTTAACGGCGATATTGTGCGGGGACGTTTTGCGGACTATTTGGAGTCGCTTGGTGACGACGGTGCACTTGACCCCGATGCTATTGCTGAAGCGTTTTGGGCGCTTCATTCTCAGCCTGCATCTGCTTGGACTCATGAACTGGATTTAAGGCCTTACAAGGAGAGCTGGTAGTGTGACTATGAGGGGCCTTCATTGGGTTCTGATGATTGCCATGCTGCTCTGACTAAACTCTACAGAAATAACCCCGCAAGGGGGGTTGGCACCTAGCCCCGCTTAAAGCGATAATTCGCGCAGAGCTTCAAAAAGAAGCCAGCCATAGCGAACAATGTTCGCTCCCAAAGAAAGAAAGTGACTGACGTACGAAGAGGTAGGACACGGTGGTGTTCTGCTTTATTTCTATGTCGAACTTTATGGGAGTGAATAGTCAAATGATTTCCGACCTTAAGGACACCGTGCTCGTCAGCTTACTGATGATCGCGAGTCTGTCATATGTCGAAAGCGCAATTGCCGGGCCCTACAGCGGAGCTCTGTACCAGGGCGAGAACTTCGTTGGTACCTACGCGGCGGGCACGGGAGATTGCAAGGCTGTGTTGCAGCACCACCAAAATGAACTCGAACTGCTCGGTTGGCAGGTTAGCGAGATGGAAGAAGAGGACTGGGGTCTCGTTCTGGTAGCCAAGAACCGAGATGACCGTCGAATTGTTATTCAATGTAACTGGGGTTCGTGATGGGTTTTAACTTTCGTTTTACTACCAAGCCAAGTACGGAGAGCTATGTTGCCTCCAGGGTGGGCGAGCCCCTTGCATCGTGCGTGTCAGATAAGTCTTCTGGAGCAGAGACGCCGCGCCCCACCGAGCAGAGGGTGGCTTCGAAGCCATTAATCTCAAAAGTGAGTAAAGAGCAGGTGGCGGTTGTCACTGTGAGCGCCGTTATGCTGGTCATTTTTAGTTCAAACCCGTCGGCACTGCCGTTGGGTGTTGTGGGAGAGGTCGCGGTAATACTGGGGGCCAGTCTATGAGTGACAATGCCAGTAGCCTTCATAATTTGCTGTTAAATGACGAACATATTCGTTGCGTTGTCGTTGGCCTCTTAACCAGATGCGAGGATGCCAATCAGTTTGAGGACTGCTTGAAAGAGTTGGCGCGACTGGTCACCTTCTCGCAGTTACACGCGTTGCCACCCTTCGCCCAGCAACTGCTGACCTCGGCCTTCGACGACATTGACTGGCGCGAATTTGCCTTAGCGATTCAACATGAGCATAGATTTTCCCTATTTTCAGAGCAGCAGGCATTAGAGCAGGTGGCGTAGCCCCTCGAGTCAGTTGCAATTCAGGGGGATATTCTCGCTAGTGGGTACTTCTGGTGCGCTCAAGAGGGCGAGCTAGGGTTTCGAGTGGTATTGCTGCGAGCCAACGAACGCAAGCGCCTGATTTCGATGACGGAAGGCGCGCAGCTGGGATAGTTCTCTTCCGCGCAAAGCCTGCCTTGGGCGAGACCTAGAGACTTTTAGCGTTAGTGAAAAGTTTGGTGCCCAGGAGAGGACTTGAACCTCCACGCCCTTGCGAGCACTAGCACCTGAAGCTAGCGTGTCTACCAATTTCACCACCTGGGCAGGTAAGGTAAAACGAAGGATCGCGAGGCTAAGGGTTGGACATTTATTTGTCAATCGCATCACCGTACACTTCGCGTATATCTCATAGCAATCAGCTATCCACTACCTCCATTGGCGGAATTTTGAAAAAACCCTCTAAGGCGACTACGCCCACTGACCCTCAAGCAGAGCGTGAGGCACAAAAATACGATCAGCCCATTGCAAGTCGTGAGCTCATTCTCAGTGTCATGGCAGAGCGTGATGTGCCGATGCGCTTCACTGAGCTCGCCGATGCGCTTCGCATTCATAACGATAGCGATCTCTTCTCGCTCCAGAAGCGCGTTAAGGCGATGCAGCGTGATGGGCAGTTGATCTCGGGACGGCGAGGTGCGCTGGGTCTTCCTAAAAAAATGGACCTGGTGAAATGTAAAATTATTGGCCACCGAGATGGTTATGGCTTTGCCTCACCCACCGAAGGGGGTGATGACTTCTTCCTCTCCAGTCGACAGATGTACAGCGTGTTCGATGGTGATGAGGTGCTGATAGCTCAATCGGGTCAGGATGATAAAGGTCGACCTGAAGGTCAGATAGTCGAAGTGCTGACTCGTGCTCACACCCATATTGTGGGTCGCTACATGGAAGAGGGCGGGATTGGCTACCTCTTGCCTCATAACCGACGAATCAGTAATCACGTATTGATACCGCCTAAATCGAAGCACGGTGCCAAGACTGGCCAGCTTGTCTCGGTCAAACTCACCGACTACCCAACGGAAGTGCTTGGCGCCAAGGGCGAGGTTGAGGAGATTTTAGGTGATCATCTCGACCCCGGCCTTGAAATCGATGTCGCCATACGTGCGCACGATATTCCTCACGAATGGCCTGATGCCGTTCTTTCTGAGGCGGGTGCACTGCGCGACGAGCCCTCAGAGTCGGACAAGCAACATCGCGTTGATCTGAGGCATCTGGGCCTTGTCACCATTGATGGTGAGGATGCCCGAGACTTTGATGATGCGGTCTACTGTGAAGCCGAAGGCTCCGGTTTTCGCCTCTGGGTCGCAATTGCGGACGTCAGTCATTACGTCCAGATCGGGAGCGCGCTTGATGAGGAGGCTTTTAATCGAGGTAACTCTGTTTACTTCCCCGAGCGGGTGGTGCCGATGTTCCCCGAGGTGCTGTCCAATGGGCTCTGCTCGCTGAAGCCCAACGTCGATAGGCTGGCTATGGTTTGCGAGATGGTCATCGACGCACAAGGCCAAGTGACTGATTCATCTTTCTATGAGGCCGTCATTCACTCACATGCCAGACTGACCTATACGCAGGTTGGTGCGGTCCTAGAGAACGGGTGGCACGAGGGGGTACACACTGATCGACTGGAGGGACTGTCCCAGCTACATGCGCTGTACAAAGTGCTCAGAGAGGCGAGATCAACCCGGGGCGCTATCGATTTCGAAACGGTAGAGACCCGGATCCTGTTTGACGAGAACCGCAAGATTGACGCTATTGTCCCGGTCAACCGCAACGACGCCCACAAGCTGATAGAGGAGTGCATGTTGGCGGCGAATGTTGCGACGGCAGCATACCTGGAAGCGTCTGAATTGGCTGCGTTGTTCCGTGTGCATGAAGGACCCTCCGCCGAACGGCTGGAAGCGCTTCGCACCTTTCTTGGCGAGCTGGCGCTCGATTTACCGGGTGGCATGGACCCCACGCCCTTGGATTATCAAAGTGTGTTGTCCAGATTGGCTGAACGCGATGATGCTCAGGTCATTCAAACCATGTTGCTTCGCTCGCTCAGTCAGGCTGTATACAAGCCCGATAATGGTGGTCACTTCGGACTTAATTACGAGGCCTATGCGCATTTCACCTCGCCTATTAGGCGCTATCCGGATTTGTTAGTTCACCGGGCGATCAAACGACTCGCGACTTCCTCAGGCTCTACGCCTCGGAAGCTCTCAAAAGATAAAACCAGAGCACTCTATCCCTACACGATGACCGATCTTGTGGCAGCGGGAGAGCATTGCTCGATGACCGAGCGACGTGCCGACGATGCGACGCGAGACGTTCAGTTGTGGCTGAAGTGTGAATATCTGAGGCATCACATTGGTGACGAATTCGCGGGCGTTGTCGCCTCGGTGACTCGCTTTGGTATGTTTGTCGAATTGACCGACATCTACATGGAAGGCCTGGTTCATATCAGCGCGCTGCCGTCGGACTATTATCATTTCGATCACGCATCGCAACGCCTTGTCGGTGAGCATACGCGGCAAACCTATCAGCTGGGGGATGCGGTTCGCGTGCAGGTTGCGCGCGTCGATCTCGACGATCGCAAAATTGACCTTGAGCTGGTTGGCGCTGTGAAACCCGGGGCGGGTCGCAGGGGTAATAAGCAATCTGTCAGGTCGCGAAAAGGCCGGCGTGACTCTGGGGAGGCCGGACCAAAAAAGGGGAGTGCGCGCTCAGAACGGCGATCGGATAAGTCAGACAAGAAGTCGCGTCATTCAGCGAGTGGATCCAAGAAAAAGTCATCGAAGAGCAAGGTTTCCAAGAATAAAGGCGCGCCAAAGCGCAGGGATCGGAAGGCGTGAGCGATATCGCCTTTGGCATTCATGCAGTCGATAGCCTGCTGCGACGCTCGCCGCAGCGCATTCTGTCGTTGTTTATACAGATCGATCGTAACGATAAGCGCATACAAGCGCTGCTCGTGCTGGCCAAGAATCAGGGTGTGTCTATTACCCGGGTGCCTAAGGCAGATTTGGACACCAAGGTTGCCGAGCGTCATCAGGGCGTCGTCGCTGTCATTGAGACTGCATCATCGGAAGTTAACCTCAGCGAGCGGGATCTCGTGTCCTTCTTGTCTGGCGTCGAGCGACCGTTGGTGCTTGTTCTCGACGGCGTCACCGACCCCCATAACCTAGGTGCCTGCCTCCGAAGCGCTGATGCGGCAGGGGTTCACGCGGTGGTCGTCCCAAAGGACAACAGTGCCGAGCTCAACGCAACGGTCAGGAAGGTAGCGAGCGGTGCCGCAGAAGCTATCCCGCTTGTACGCGTGACCAATCTTGCGCGAACACTGAAGGCGTTGAAAGACGCTGGGCTGTGGGTCGTGGGGACGACGGGCGAGGCGGAAACGGTGCTTTACGATCAAGATCTCACGCTTCCCGTCGTCATTGTCATGGGCGCTGAGGGTCCTGGTATGCGACGCTGGACGACTGATGCCTGTGACTTTCTGGTCAAGCTTCCGATGGCCGGTGACGTCTCGAGTCTCAATGTGTCGGTGGCAACCGGTGTGTGTCTCTTTGAGGCTGTAAGGCAGCGCACCGCCGGGTGATTGCATTCCACAACGGGTCTATGTAGACTCCGCGCCTCACAATTAGCCGGGCTCTTTGAGCCTTAACTCCTTGCTGCACTGATTGTCAGGCAGCTACAACCGAAGGGAGAGATCGTTAGTGCGACACTACGAAATCGTCTTTATGGTCCACCCGGACCAGTCGGAACAAGTACCGGGCATGATTGAACGGTATACCAATGTGATCACCAAGGATGGCGGACAAGTTCACCGCCTCGAAGACTGGGGTCGCCGTCAGCTCGCTTACCACATCAACAAGATTCACAAGGCGCATTATGTCTTAATGAACGTTGAAGCTAGTAACGAGGCAATGGAAGAGCTCACCACAACCTTCCGCTACAACGACGCCGTGATTCGCAACCTCGTGATTCGTCGAGACGACGCAGTGACTGAAGAGTCATTGATCATGAAGTCTGAGAAGGAAGACCGCGAGCGCAAGTCACGTTATCAGGAGCGCCAAGCCGCAGAGGCGAAGGTTGAAGAAGCTGCAGCAGCTGAGGCAGATGATTCGGGTGACGCAGACGCTGCTGAAGAAGTAGCCGAAGAAGCGGTTGAAGAAACCGCCGAGGCAGCAGAGGCAGACGATGCATCCGCTGCAGACGAAGACGCAGAGGAGGCTTAATCCATGTCACGTTTTTTCCGACGTAGAAAGTTCTGTCGTTTTACTGCCGAAGGCGTGCAGGAAATCGATTACAAAGATTTAGAAGTTTTAAAGCAGTACATCACTGAAACTGGAAAGATCGTACCTAGCCGTATTACAGGCACAAAGGCGAAGTACCAGCGTCAGTTGGCGACAGCCATCAAGCGCGCTCGTTACCTAGCACTGCTGCCCTACACGGATTCGCACCAGTAAGAAATGATGCGCGACCTCGCTGAATTTATCATGCGCGGTCGTTGGCAAGCGCTGGCGGTAGCTGTTATTGGTTCCGTGCTTGTCATTGCCGCACCTGTGAGTGCGGCAGCCATCGCGCTAGTGACATTGGGTCGCAGTATCCGCGATGGCGCTTGGGTCGCGCTGTGGTCGCTGCTTCCTGCGCTTTTGCTGGGCTGGGTAAGTGGGGATTACGGCACAGGGCTTTTGTTGCTCTCAGTGTTTGTGGGTGCAGCCGTATTGGCACAGACCTACAGCCTGTCACTGGCGCTGTTAGCGGTGGTGCCGGTGTCAGCCCTGGGTGGTGTGGCGTTGCTGATGTTTAACTCCGCGTTCTTGGACGCGTTGTTAACTGTCTTCGATACGTGGATTGAAGCACTTGAAGCAAGTGCCGACGATGCAGCAGTGATTGAGCTTCTGCGGCCGTCAGTGCCGCAAGTGGCGGGGCTCATGGCAGTGGGTAACTCGCTCCTTGCCTGCCTCAGTTTGTTATTGGGGCGGTATTGGCAGGCGGCGTTGTACAAGCCGGGGGCCTTTGGCGATGAGTTCAGGGCGCTGCGGTTGCCGGTAGTTTGGGCAGTCGTGTTGGTCTCGATAACCGTCGCTGGCGCATTGGGTGGAAAAGAGCTGGCAGCCTGGGCTGCCTTGGCAGGGATTCCTGTCACGATTTGTGGTTTTGCGCTGTTGCACCAGGTTGCGCGGGACCGGCAGCTAGGAATTGGGTTTCTGGCTGTGAGCTATATGCTGTGGGCATTTGTTGACTTGCTAAAAGTGGGCGTGCTCGTTGCGGTGTTACTGGATGCCTTTTTTGACTTCGGTCGTAGGGCAAAGACCAGCTGACAGTAGATGATTGTGGAGTTTAGGCCATCGCTGCCGGATGTCGTTTGATAGGTCGGCTAGCGTAGGGTTCAGAAGATTGAAAAACGTGGCGCGGAGCGCCAATGCGAGAGGGAAATAAGGATGGAAGTAATTCTGCTCGATAACGTAGGTAGCCTGGGCGTGCTGGGTGACCGTGTTGATGTGAAGCCCGGCTACGGCCGTAACTTCCTCATTCCGCAGGGTAAAGCCGTTCCTGCGACTCAGGAGAATATTGAAAAGTTTGAGGCGCGACGCGCAGAGCTTGAGGCTGCTGCCGCGGCTACGCTCGACGTAGCACAAAAGCGCGGAGAGGCGATTCAGGCGCTGGAAGGTGTGCAAATCGCTGCAACGGCAGGAGAAGAAGGGAAACTCTTCGGTTCTGTGGGTACACGTGACATTGCGGAGGCGTTGACAGTTGCAGGTTGTGAGACTGACAAAGCAGAAGTGCGCTTGCCCGATGGCGTGATTCGTGAGCTGGGCGAGTACGAGATCATGATCCAGCTTCACGCTGAGGTAATGACTACCATCAACGTATCGGTAGTTGCCGAGTAACTCCTCTCTGCGACATGTCTTACGCCACAGATCCGAACTGTGGCATGCTGTGCTGATCGGGCCTTTTTGGCCCGGACAGCTAAAAAACCAAGTCAATAAAGAGTTGAGATGGAGACAGCACCAAATCCCGATTGGGATGTCGCAAAAATAAAGCTGCAACCGCAGTCGATTGAGGCAGAGCGCTCAGTCCTGGGTGCACTTCTCATTTCCTCTGATAGTTGGGATGGCGTGGCCGAGGTCGTCGCTGCCGGCGATTTCTACCGTCCCGAGCACCGTGCCATTTTTCGCCAGATCGCGCTCTTGGTCGACCGAGGCGAACCGGTTGATGTCATTACAGTGGCCGACCGGCTCCTCGCCACGGGTGAGCTGGACGCCGCGGGTGGTCACACTTACATCGCTGAGCTCGCGGAGCAGACCCCTACGGCGTCCAATGTAAGAGCGTATGCCAAGGCTGTTCGAGAGCGTTCAGTGCTCAGACAGCTCATTAACGCCGCACAAGATATTGCGTCAGCGGGTTTCAACCCCGAAGGCAGAAGCTCCGAGGAGTTGGTCGACGAGGCGGAACGCCTCATTATGCAGATCTCCGAGGGCGGTCAAAAAGCGGGTGGTCCGCAAGCGATGGCTCCGTTATTGAGCGGAGCGCTTGAGCGCATCGAGGAGCTTTACAATACAGGTGGAGATATTACCGGGCTCACCACCGGATTCATCGATCTGGACCGCATGACCTCGGGTTTGCAATCGTCCGACTTAGTCATTGTTGCCGGTCGACCCTCTATGGGTAAGACCTCGTTCGCTATGAATCTTGTGGAAAATGCGGCACTCGCGAGTGACCGGCCGATCATGGTTTTTTCAATGGAGATGCCAGCCGAGCAGCTAGTGATTCGAATGCTGTCTTCACTGGGCAGAATTGACCAATCGCGGGTTCGAACGGGTAAGCTTGAGCAGGATGATTGGCCAAAACTAGCGAGCGCCACAGAAAAACTGAAAGACACGCAAATTTTTATCGATGATACGCCCGCCCTGACCCCCACAGAACTTCGTTCCCGGGTCCGACGCTTGGTCCGTGAGCAGGGCGATCTCGGTATGATTATGATCGACTACCTGCAGTTGATGCGTGTTGCCGGTTCGAATGAAGGAAGAACGGCTGAAATCTCGGAGATTTCACGAAGCCTAAAAGCGCTTGCTAAGGAGTTTAAGGTGCCTGTGGTTGCGCTGTCTCAGCTCAACCGTGCGCTGGAGCAGCGACCCAATAAGCGTCCCGTTAACTCGGACTTGAGAGAGTCAGGTGCGATCGAGCAAGATGCCGATGTCATCATGTTCATTTACCGTGACGAGGTCTACAACGAGGACTCGCCAGACCAGGGTGTCGCAGAAATTATTATAGGTAAGCAGCGAAATGGCCCCATTGGGACCTGCAGGCTGTCCTTCCGAGGGCAGTTTACAAGATTCGAAAACCTAGCCAGGAGCGACTATGAAAACTATGGAGGCTAGTGACCTGCCCCCCATCGATTTGCCGGCTCTCGGCAAAATGTTGGGAGACGATGCGGCGCTAGTGCAGATGATCCTCGAGAAGTTCCGTGCGGAGATACAGAGTGATATCGAGGCCTTGGCGGAACTTGCGTCGGGTAGTGATCCGGAGCCCATTCGCGCGCTGGCTCATCGTCTCAAGGGCACCTGTAGCAACGCACAGGCTATGCCCCTGTCAAACATAGCTAAGTTGCTCCAGACAGCGATGGCTGCTGGGGATATGTCACAAGCTCAGGATTTGATTAGTGCGCTGCAGTCAGAGCGCCAGTCTCTTGAGCAATACCTATCCGATGAGGGGTTCTAGTTAGAGCCCCATTTCCTTGCGAAGCGCTGAAAGCGCTGTTTTTCGGTCTTTGAGGTCCATGCCGACTGGCTCGGTTGGTGCTTCGAGTTGTTTGCGCTCCGGAATCGTCAGAGTTTCACCACGCAGGGCTCGTTTTAGCCAGCGGTTGTAGTGGCCCTGGAAAATTGGCCACGCTTCGGCGCGAGCTTGGTTAGCCAGCAGATACCAGCTTGCATCTCTACCCGCCAGGTAAACAATGGGGTGGGACCAGGCGGCTTCTGCTTTGGGGCTTGGTGCTAGGCAAGCTTCTTCATACGCAGTGGCTGCCGAGGGCAGACCCAGGTCGCTCAATGCGTCTGAACAACTACTGAGCATGCGATTTAACGTGGGTAGATAGTCGCTACCCTCAATGGCTCGCCGTGCGCCCATGAGTATAAGCTCACCCGAGAACTCGCTGAGTGCTTCTAGCCAAAGTCGTTTTACTTGACCTAACTGCTGTGCATCTGACCACGCTGCGTAATACTGATTGTGGTAGTTCAGTCGGAATAGCGCGAAGACCTGATTGATCGCTTCAATTAGGCTGCCGTCATCGCGATCAGCACGATCATCCTGCCCAGCTGGTGTCGCTGAGGTCGTCGGAGATACTTCGGTCTTTTGTGCGATCTGTTGGGCCAGCTCCGCTGCCTGTTTGTGATCTGCCACTCGTCTGCTCCTGATGGCGCTGCCATTGGTATTTTACATGTTGTAAGAACTTCGCGTTCCATGAGGTATGGACTTCATTACTGTCTACCCAATAAACAACAAACTCTCGCAGTACAGTCTCGGCAAAGTCTGTGGATATGCCAGATAACTGAAGCGTCTCATACACCGCGGCATTGGGTGTCCAATTGGGTTGCAGACGCTCGGGCACGGTGCTGTGCTGAAGACTATTCTCGTGTCGTGTCCACCGCTGCCGTGCAAACTGGATGAATTTGCTGTTGACGTCCTTAGGAGCTCCGCCTCTCTCTTTCCAGTAAAGGATGAACTCAGGGCGAATAGACTCTATGAAGTCCGTCGTCATCTCTGTACGAGCTAAGATTTCTTTGGCATCGAGACTAGGCTCCCATGCATTATCAAAGCGTGTCGGCTCTTTAATCGCGAAGGCCGGATGCTTTTGCTGCTGACGCCAGTGAGACAGTACGTGGTGACGAAAGCGCGTATCTAAGGTCTTTCTGTCACCCGAGGGCTCAAAGCTCTTGAGTTGCTGCAATATGTAATCCCGAGTCAGACCATGATTTAAGTTGAGTAAATCAATGAGATGCTGGCTCGGCGCCCACGCCTGCACAGGTGCTTTTTGAGCGAGCGGTTCGGTTATTTTGTCGCTCACCCGCCAAACCAGCGGATCGTGGCTAGGTCGGGCGGAAAGAATACCCAAGTCGACAATTCGCTGAAGCAGCTGACCAATTCTCACGTGATCCCAAAACGGAAATTCCTCTGCCAGTGCTGCGATTGAAATCGTACTGGTTTCGGAGGCGAGCTGGTTACTCAAGCCCTGCAACAGAACAGCCTCTTCTAATCCAACGGTCGCCGCCAGCTGCGGAGAGAAGGTGCAATAACGCTCTGGAATGAATCGCGGGTTGGACATGGATACAAGCGGTAGCTGTCGGTCTGGTAGCATAGCGGTTTCGAGGTGGTGAGGCACCCCTGTCGGAGTGATCTATGGCAAAAACTAAGTCAGCGTTCGTATGCAACGACTGCGGTGCGGATTATCGAAAATGGCAGGGCCAGTGTTCGGCGTGTAACGCATGGAATACGTTGTCAGAGGTTCGGATTCCCGGAGGTAACTCGGGATCGGTACAGAAAGTACGAGGCGGCTTTGCTGGCGCAACCGCCCGCGTTCAAAAATTATCCGAGATTGATCTCGTTGATTTACCGCGATTCAGCTCGGGCTTTGCCGAGCTCGATCGTGTACTGGGCGGTGGTTTCGTCCCGGGATCAGCCATTTTAATTGGCGGCCATCCGGGGGCAGGGAAAAGCACACTGTTGTTACAAACGCTCTGCGCCCTAGCAGCGAGAGCCTCGGCGCTGTACGTCACCGGGGAAGAATCTCCCCAGCAAGTAGCAATGCGTGCCCAGCGCTTGGGCCTTGCAACCGATTCGTTGCAGCTCATGGCGGAAACCGACGTGGACGCGATTCTCGCCGCCGCGAATGAGCATAAACCGAAGATCATGGTGGTGGATTCTATTCAGGTGGTGCACAGCGATGCACTGACATCGGCGCCTGGCAGTGTTGCCCAAGTCAGAGACTGCGCGGCCTTGCTGACTCGCTATGCCAAGCAGACGGGGACTGTACTGATTCTCGTTGGCCATGTAACGAAGGATGGCAGTTTAGCGGGTCCTAAAGTTCTGGAGCATATGATTGATTGCTCCGTACTGTTGGAGGGCGAGCAGGATTCCCGTTATCGGACGCTTCGCGGCCAGAAGAATCGATTTGGTGCGGTTAACGAGCTAGGCGTATTTGCGATGACAGATGCCGGGCTCAAGGAAGTGTTGAATCCGTCGGCCATTTTCCTGGAGCGGGCCGATACGCCAGCGCCAGGCACGGTGGTTGTGGTCGTCTGGGAGGGCACTCGTCCTCTGTTGGTTGAAATTCAGGCTCTCGTCGATGCGAGTAACCTCGGTAACCCACGGCGTGTTGCTGTGGGTTTTGAGCAGAATCGACTGGCTATGCTGTTGGCCGTATTGCATCGTCATGTGGGATTACAGGTGGGTGATCAAGACGTTTTTGCCAATGTGGTGGGTGGTGTCCGTATTGCTGAGACGAGCGGCGACCTTTCTCTGTTGCTCGCCGTTGTCTCTAGCTTGCGCAATAAGATCCTGCCTAAGGACCTTGTGGTCTTCGGTGAGGTGGGTCTGACCGGGGAGATACGCCCCGTTGCCAGCGGTCAGGAGCGTATCGCGGAGGCGGCCAAACATGGGTTTAAGCGCGCCATCGTTCCGAAAGGAAACGCGCCCAGAACGAGTATTCCTGGTATTACGGTTCAGCCCGTGTCTCGACTCGATGAAGCCATTGCGCTCTTCGATTGAGCGCAACTAGCCTTTACCCACCGACATTGCTCACATCAGCTTGCGGTGCTTGACTCTGCTGGGTACGTCGGCCTCGCGGCCCAAGCGCGCGCGACGATCCTCTTCATACTCGCTGTAGTTGCCCTCATGAAAAACAACCGTTCCGTCGTCTTCGTAGGCGAGAATGTGGGTGGCAATTCGGTCGAGGAACCAGCGGTCGTGAGAGATCACCATCGCGGAACCTGGGAATGCCTGTACCGCATCCTCGAGGGCTCGCAGCGTTTCAACGTCGAGGTCGTTGGTCGGTTCGTCGAGTAGCAGTACGTTAGCGCCCTGTTTCAGAAGCTTCGCCAAATGCAAGCGGTTACGTTCTCCACCTGATAGGTCCTTGACGAATTTCTGCTGGTCTGAGCCTTTAAAGTTAAAGCGCCCAATATAAGACCGCGAGGGCACTTCGTATGTCCCGATGCGAATAATGTCCAACCCGTCGGAAACCTCTTCCCACACTGTTTTCGATCCGTCTAAGTCATCACGAGACTGATCGACGTACCCAAGTTGCACAGTCTCTCCCACGGTAACGCTGCCGCCATCGGGTTGTTCATGCCCCATAAGCAGGCGGAATAGGGTCGACTTACCCATACCGTTAGCACCGATGATGCCGACGATGGCTCCTTTTGGAACAGTGAACGACACATCGTCGAATAACAGGCGATCCCCAAATACCTTTTTTAGACCCTGTACATCGATGACGTTGTCACCGAGCCTGGGGCCGGGAGGAATGTAGATTTCGTTGGTCTCGTTACGCGTTTGGAAATCGTGTGAATTCAGTTCATCAAAGCGCGCGAGTCGCGCCTTATTTTTGGCTTGTCGGCCCTTAGGATTTGAGCGGACCCACTCGAGTTCAGCTTTGATCGCTTTCTGTCTCGAGGCCTCCTGCCGTTGCTCTTGCGCGAGGCGCTGGTCTTTGGCCTCTAGCCAGGTGGAGTAGTTGCCCTCGTACGGGATGCCGCGACCGCGATCCAGCTCAAGAATCCAGCCCGCGGCGTTGTCGAGAAAGTAGCGATCGTGGGTAATGGCAACCACTGTTCCGGTGAAGCCCTCGAGAAACCGCTCTAACCAGCCGACAGACTCAGCATCGAGATGGTTTGTGGGCTCATCCAGCAGGAGCATATCAGGTTCGCTTAACAAGAGACGAGCCAGCGCAACGCGTCGCTGTTCACCACCTGAGAGGTTGCTGACATCGGCATCCCACGGTGGGAGGCGGAGGGCGTCGGCGGCCACATTGAGCCGTGTCTCAATGTTGTGCGCATCCGTTGCTTGAATAATATCTTCGAGCCTTGCCTGCTCCTTTGCCAGCGCATCGAAGTCCGCATCGGGTTCGGCGTAAGCGGCATAAATCCTATCCAGACCAGCAAGCGCGTCTATTGCCTCTGACAATCCTTCCTCGACATTACCTCTGACATCTTTGTCCGTATTGAGTTGTGGCTCCTGAGCCAAATAGCCGATTTTGATACCGGCTTGCGGTCGCGCTTCACCCTGTATGTCGGTATCGATGCCCGCCATGATTTTGAGTAGCGTTGATTTGCCCGAGCCATTCAAGCCGAGCACGCCAATCTTTGCTCCGGGGAAGAACGAGAGCGAGATATCTTTCAAGATTTCACGCTTGGGAGGAACCACTTTGCTCACGCGGTTCATGGAGTAGACATATTGTCCTGACTTCCCATGTTTGTTGTCGCTCATTGTCTAAAAAACCTCGAGGGATACTAGTCGTTGTGGCGTCGAACTTTGCCGCCGTTGAGTTCGCTATCAGTTTACCTCTTAGCCAGGGTGTTAGGGAGACTGTCTTCACCGGTTAAGCGTGGTTTTTGCTGCTAACCGCGGCGGCATGTGGATGTGAAACCAACCTGTGGCGTGTGTCTGTCGTTGCAAGCGTTTGCCGGTTTTGCGAAAAAGGGGTTGTGGCTCCACGGTGTCGTGGAGACAACCAAAGTACGGTCAGGTAATGGCTAAAATTAGCCAAAAAGAGGGTATCGCATGACACGAGAGAATTTACCGAGCGAACCAACAGTGTCGTTATGGTCGGGCATCTTTTTACCGGTTGTTTATAACGGGCACCACATTGTGGCTCACAACTCGAGCTGGACTTCTCGAATGACGATCTGGGTAGACGGTGAGGTTGTTTTCAGTCGAAGCAGTTGGAAATTCATTTGTGAGCAAAACATTCAAGTAGGGGCAGAGACCCTAGCTACCCGTTTTGGCTGGGCGAAACGAGGCTTTATTTTTGAGGTCTTCTCTGGCGATGAGCTTGTTGCCTCTGCCGACTATTCCACAAGGTCGCTTGGCTGGAAGCAAGTTCTCCCGCTCCTGCTATTGGGCGTGGCTCTCGGATTCTCAGTCGAGCATTTTGACTTGTTTTGATCTGTCGAGGCTCACCGGGTGCGATTAGCCTTTGTCTTTTCGTCGTGACTTGGCTGAGCCCACGTTTTCTTCAATGTATCTAATGATCTTTCCAGCGACATTGACGCCGGTTGCTTCTTCAATGCCTCTCAAGCCAGGTGATGAGTTCACTTCAAGTACCAGTGGGCCGCGGCTCGAGCGGATGAGATCGACCCCTGCAACTTCCAGACCCATGGTCTGCGCAGCTTTGACCGCGGTACGGCGCTCTGCGGGCGTGAGTTTAGTCAGTTGTGCGCTGCCACCACGGTGGAGGTTAGACCGAAATTCACCGGGTAAAGAAACGCGTTCCATGGCCGCCACGACACGTTTACCAATAACAAAGCAGCGGAGATCGCTACCCCCAGCTTCCTTGATGAATTCCTGAACCAGAAAGTCTGCCTTCAGCTCTGTAAAGGCATCGATCACGGATTCGGCTGCTTTGACCGTCTCGGCCAACACCACACCACGCCCCTGGGTACCTTCGAGTAGTTTGACGACAACAGGAGCGCCACCCACCAGTTGAATTAGCTGACGCGTGTTGTGAACGTCGTGCGCAAAACCGGTTGCGGGCATACCTAGCCCTTTTCGCGCAAGGAGCTGCAGCGCACGTAATTTTGAACGCGAACGCCCGAGGGGAATCGAACCAACCAGACAATAGGTGTCCATCATTTCAAACTGGCGAATGACGGCAGTGCCGTAGTCGGTAATGGACGCACCGATACGCGGAACGATGGCATCCTGACGGTCCAGTTTTTCGCCCTTGTACCAAATAGCGGGATTGGCCGTAGTGATATCGATAGAGCACTTGAGCGTGTCGATGACACGGCACTCGTGTTCTTTTTTCTCGGCCTCCTCTCGCAGTCGGCTAGTGCTGTAGAGGTCGGGGTTTCGCGAGAGAATCGCTATTTTCATTCACTGGTACCAGGTTGTGTGTTGTCGCCACCCTGTACGAAACTTTCAGAGGGTGCGACAACAAAGTCGGCAGATAAGGTGGTGCGGCCCAGTAACATTCGATAAGCCATGTTGTCGCGCTGGGTCAAGGTCAGTTCAACAAGCTTGTACACGGTGCCGAGTTTGAGTGGGGTTTGAATGACGGGGCGAGACTCGCTTTGACCCCCGGAATTGGTGACCTCGCGAAACTCGAGTACGGGCGCTTCATTGAGAGCGCCCACGGACCCGTCTTCGTGCTGATAAGCAAAGGAGACCCATGTTGAGCCATCGCGATCGAATACATCGAGATCGACCGCGTGCAGCGCACTGGTTCGGGCGCCGGTATCGACTTTCGCCTTGATGGGTCCAATAGCAAGCTCGGGTAGCTCCACCCATTCTCGCCAGCCTAAGGTATGTTTGTTCAATGCTGTTTTACCGATAGCCCTCGGCCAATCCCGTAGTATTCAATGCCCATCTTAGCCAAGTAATTTGGATCGTAAAGATTACGTCCGTCAACGATAACCGGCTCAGTGAGAGCCGCTTTGATAGCCTCGAAATCTGGTGACCAGAACGTCTTCCATTCGGTACAGACCACCAGGCAATCAGCCCCCTCGAGCGCTTCATCCTTGCTGGCGACATAGGTCATGTCCTCTCGCTCGCCATAGATGGCTTTGCACACGTCCATAGCCTCCGGGTCGAATGCCCTTACCTTGCCGCCGCAAGACCAGATATTCTCGAGTAAAAACCGGCTGGGCGCCTCGCGCATGTCATCGGTGTTCGGTTTGAACGCCAATCCCCAGACGGCGATTGTTTTTCCCGTGAGATTGGCCCCAAGACGCCCCATAACCCGCTCGGCCAGTTTGTTCTTTTGACGCTGATTAGTGTCGTGAACGGCGGTGAGAATGGATGCCTGGCAACCTTCGGCATGTGCCAGATGCTTGAGCGCGCGCACGTCTTTCGGGAAACAGGAGCCGCCAT
>Ga0213867_1000533_pt1 | contig 17169 bp, 14 predicted proteins | sample PICome_12_FD_160120 | JGI IMG/M metagenome (GOLD analysis project Ga0213867, IMG submission 160120) | Coastal seawater microbial communities near Pivers Island, North Carolina, United States - PICO540 | ecosystem: Environmental > Aquatic > Marine > Coastal | place: USA: North Carolina... | reverse complement strand
CTAATTGCCCGTAACTGTTTGCCTACAGGTTTTCGTTTTAAAATAAGTATTCGTCGCGCTTGTAAAATATTTTTGTCATTTACTCGCTATGACGATGAACTGTCAAAGAACTTAAAAATTTGTTATCGGTAGATCTTTCGAAACCGACGTAAGCGCTTGAATGTGCTAAAGCGCGCGCTGACCGTCAAGCACAATTTAAAAATATTTTTCAAACAAAGCAGTCAAAGTGAATACAGGCCCAATAGCCCTGCTCTCAAAGCGCTAGATTAAGCATTGAGCAGCTCCGCGAAAGTTCGTTCAGTCAGCTTCCCTGCCTCAAATATAATACATTTCACTGGCGGCATCGACAACGAAATCCGCCAAGGTAAACTTTTGTATCTTCGCCTCAAAGCTGAGCCCGACTTCGGACCAGATCTCCGCAACTCGCTGCCCGGAATGCCCGATGGACTCAAATTGCTGCTCTAGCAACTCGGGGTCAACAGCCCTCACGATGTCAATTAAGCCAATCGCTTCAGGCGCTTTGGCCAAAATGTAACCACCTTGCTTGCCGCGTTTACTCAGGATGATATCTGCATTGCGCATATCCTTGAGGATTTGCACCAAATAGTTGGCTGGGATGCGCTCAACTTCAGCTAAACTCTCAACATGCGCTAATTGACCTCGCTCATAACGAAGGGCCAGCTGCGCCAGTACGCGACAGGCGTATTCTAACTTATGTGATAATTTCAAAATAAGTGCCTTGAAAGCATGGCCACAAACACGAAAGCACGCCTAGCATCAGCTAGGCGAAGCACCTGTTGAATCCGGCTGCGCCGGCGTTTCCGAAAGCGCTCCCTCCGCAGTGGCGTCATCTTTAGTGGCTTCGGCTCCTGCGGCTTTCGCTTCCTTCGGCTGACTAGGCTTCGGCTTCGGCGCCGGTTGTGGCGAAGGAATAAATAGCCGCCCATCACCATACTCAGAGACATAGCCCTCGGTAATCAACCAGCGCAGGTCCCGCATCAGTTGATTGAGCTTTTGCTGAGCAGCTGGGTCGAGCTCGAGCACGGACTTCGCCTCAGTGGATGCCGTGACTGGATCACTTGCGGCCCCATCGTCCGGAGCCTCCCCCGCAGCGACCTGTTCCGAATTTTTCGCCGCCTCAATATCCGAATCACTAACAGCTAGAGACTTCGGACTTTGCCTCTCCGTATCGATCTCCAAATAAAGCTTGGGCAATTGCGATGCGGAGGTGTTCGGATGCTGCTCCAAAAAAGCCACTAATTGACCAATCGAATCCGTCAGCACAGTTGCTTGATCACGAAACTTTCGTTTGACGGCGCAGACATAAGAAATCCCCTTGGCCCCCTTTTTATAGACCGTAAAATGATGGCGGCGCAAGCGCCCCCGAATATTGTTGGCCGTATCCAGTGGAAATTGCACTTGGCGTGCCACATAATCCACGATCGCCGCTTGCAGCGGACTCTTCGGCAACTTTTCGATGTCGCGCCCGGCAAATCGAATTCGCTGATCACTGGCCACCACGCTGGACTTGCGAAACTTGATCAAAAATTGCCGCACCGCAGATAGATCTTCTAAGACTTCAGGCTCACCCGCCTGTGGTTCCTTGACCCGATATTGCGTCGCAGTTTTCATCGATTCGAGCCAAGCATCAATTGATTCTTGGCTTTTATCGCCAACAATTTTGGCTTGGTAGGCATCGAACGATAAGCCGGTCACCTTGGCTTCATAGTGCTGCTTCAAAAAATGACTATACTTGTGATAGTTTGGAGGCCCAATTAAAGTATCGGTGAATGGGCATTTATTAATCATTTGAAAATGACCGCTTGGCGCTGCCATTTCCACAGTTTGCAGCTCAAAAAACTGCTCCAAATAATTGGCCACCACAAAGTCTATCGCCGCATCCTCACTCTCAAAGGGCAAGTGCGCGGGCACAGAGTAATAGAGTGGCTGAGGGCTGGCGGCACCCGCAGCCTGCTTGTTGGCCACCACTAGAACATAGCGATCCGCCTTTTCCAAAATAAGCTGTGCAATTTCAAACAATTGGTAGGTGCGCGCAGACGCCCGCAGACGCTTAACAAGCGCATCGAAAACATCGTCTTGCGGATACAAGGCCACTTCCACTGCAGCCAGCTTGGGCGCCGGGCGTGCGCTCCGCTTAGAGCCCCGAAAATCTCCTCCGCGGCTGGCACCTGAACCCGCAGATTCTGTTCTGCGCTGCCCAGAGCGTCGATCACGCCGAGGCTCTGCTCTCGAAAAATCTTTTTTGGACTGCTGCCCGCCCTGCTTTTTGGGAGCCGAAGACTTGCTGGATGACGACTTAGCATCATCAGTCCAATCAGGACCAAAGCTTAAACTCGACAATGAATTGAGATCCAAAGCGGGATTCGAGGATCTTTTAGAGTTTTCAGATCTATTCTCAGACATAGCCGATGATCAGTAACACGGTACTTGTTCGTTAAAAATGGTGATAATCAGTAACTACCTGCAACAAAAATAGAAGCACTGTCAATTGCCGATGCAGTTTTATCCGTCATCTGAATTAAAAAACATCCCTCAATATGCTGCTGTCAACAGGAATGGCGTCGCGACAGCCAACCAAAATCGTACCTAACAAGCCGTACGCAGAGTGGTGAACATATAGCAGCGCATCAACGATGATCCCATGGCAACTCAACTTTCACTGGGGTGTGATCCCATACTTCGAATGGCTCAAACATTTTACCTGGGTTCAAAATACCCTTGGGGTCCATACTCGCTTTGAGTGCCTGCATCACAGCCAACTCTTGCGATCGATGCTGCATCGACATAAAGGGTGCTTTGGCCAGGCCAATGCCATGCTCTCCAGTAATCACTCCCCCAAGATCGACGACTTTTTGCATCAATTGGTGAATCCCCTGCTGAGCGCGTCGACATTGATCGGCATCCGCACGATCGTACATAATGTGGACGTGTAAATTGCCATCCCCAGCATGACCAAAGGTGGGCGTGGCTAGCCCGATCTGCCGTTTTAAGGTCAGGGTATACTCAATCAATTCTACCTGTCGCTCGAGCGGAACCACCACATCTTCATTTAATTTGGTATCTGCCAGCGAAAACATTGACTGCGAGCAGGTGCGTCGCACCTGCCAAATGGCCTCTGCCTCGGACTGCGTTTCCGCTATTCGCTGGCCCAAGGCCAACTTTTGCCAGCAGCTTTCCACTTGTTGCGAAGCTAAATTCAACTCATACGCACTTCCATCCAACTCAATCATCAGCAAGGAAGCCCCAGGGTGCGCCTCAAAAATCTTTTGCTGCGTATACTGCTCTGCACATTGAACCGTTTGACGATCTAAAAATTCGAGTATTGAGGGCTGAACGCCGGCGCGAAATAAGGCCGTCACTGCCCCCAGGGCTTCCTGTTCACTGGCAAAGGCATACAGCGCAGTCCAGCGTTTTTCTGGCAGCGGCAGCAATTTTAAATCTATCCCAGTCACGACAGCCAACAATCCCTCAGAACCAATCAAGAGATCCCGCACATTTAGACCTGAAACATACTTCTTCAGCGGTAAGCCAAAGTCAAAAGGACTGCCATCGGCCAAAAAACCATGCAAACCGAGCACGTAATCGCGGGTCACGCCGTATTTTACGCAGCGCATGCCACCCGCGTTGCAAGCCACATTCCCCCCAATGGTCGAATATTTTTTCGACGATGGATCCGGAGGATAGAACAGGCCCATCGCCTCCACATGGGTCTGCAAATCAGCGGTCACAACTCCAGCTTCCACGCGCGCAATGCGGCTCACGGGATCCACCTCCCAGCCGTTTAATGCCGCCATATCGAGCACCCAGCCATGACGAATCGGTACCGCGGAGCCGGTAGCCGAGCTTCCGGCTCCGCGAACCGTCACAGGCACCCCATATTGATGGGCCAGCTGTAGCACTTGAGCAACTTCCTGTGCCACTTGTACCTTGATCACCACATCTGGCATTACCGAGAGGCGCAAATTATCCAGAGAGGCTCGCATACGGTTGACCTCATCGCAAAAAACACGTTCCGGTAAAACTTGCTGCAAGGCTTCAAGTGCCTGCAAATGCGACTCATTCAGATCAATATCGGCTGGTTCCTCGGTCATAATGCCCGTATATATCCCCCGATCATACCGCCGTGGCAAGTCACATTCACAAAATAGAACCCGCTCACTAAGTGCCATCGGAGCAAACAAGCACTTTGGAGTCAGTGGGAACCTGATCATAGATTTTAACATTTAGCACCGCTTCCATTTGACAAGCGGCTGCAAGAATCGCTCAGTGTTGGGTATGTCAAAACAAGGCGTACTTATGCTCAACCTCGGATCTCCGGATTCGACCGAAATCAGTGACGTTCGTCGCTATTTGCGAGAATTTTTAATGGATGGTCGCGTACTGGACGCCCCGGCTGCTATCCGCTGGTTCATCGTCAACTGCTTCATTTTGCCGACACGCCCACGAGAATCAGCAGAAGCCTACGCCAGTATCTGGACCGATGAGGGCTCTCCGCTGGTGGTGACTTCGATGCGACAACGTGAAGCACTGGCTGAGCGACTAAATATTCCAGTGGCATTGGGCATGCGCTACGGCAATCCTTCGACGCGCGCAGCCATCCAGCATCTACTGGAACACGATGTGGATGACCTCTTCATCATGCCGATGTACCCCCATTATGCCATGTCAAGCTACGAGACAGCAGTGGTACATGCCATGGAGCAGATTCGGGAACTGCAGCCCTCGATGAAAACGACCCTACTGCAGCCCTTCTATCAGCACCCCGACTACATCAAAGCCCTCGTCGAGCGCGCCCGCCCATCAATTGAAGCAGGCGACTTTGACAAACTAGTCTTTTCATTTCATGGCATCCCCCAGCGCCACCTCGTCAAGGGCGACCCGTCTCACCAGCATTGTTTAACGACACACGATTGCTGCAACACCTGCCACCCTGCGCATCACACCTGCTACCGTCATCAATGCGCCATGACAGTGGAAAAATTCGTGGCCGCCGCCGGACTATCCAAAGAGCAGTACATGATCACCTTTCAATCGCGTCTGGGTCGAGACCCTTGGTTGCAACCCTACACCGATAAGTCCTTAGAGCTACTGGCAGAGGAAGGCAAGCAACGCGTCAAAGTGATCTGCCCGGCATTCACCGCCGATTGCCTCGAAACCTTAGAAGAAATCGCTGAACAAGGACGTGATAGCTTTATAGAGGCTGGCGGCGTTGATTTTGAGCAAATCCCATGCTTAAATGAGCATCCCGCCTTCATCGACTTCTTGGAAGCTCAAGTGCAAGCCTGGCAATCTGGGGCCTTTGCTACCCAGCAAGCCACACCGCCTGCCTACGTGCAGCGCTAGGTTGTTTACCGTATCATGCTTGGACTCTCGGACACCCTGGCCTTCTCGCTAGCCGCGATTTGCTACAGCGTGGGTTTTTTGCTAGCGAGTTTACGTCTACGCTTCAAACAATCCGATGGGGCTTGGATCAGTTACGCCGGCCTGATTGCTGGTTTTAGTCTCCAAACCTTGGCGCTCAACCTGAGAGGTGCAGCCATCCAAGCTTGTCCACTCGGCAACTTATTTGAAATCACACAGTTTATCGTCTGGTCCCTCATTTTAATTTTTTTCATCATTGGACCGATTTTTCGACTGCGCTGGCTCAGCTATTTTACCATCGCACTCGCGGCAATGCTGACTCTCTTGGTCAGCCTAGTCCCCGGCACCGACACGGCTTACCAATCGAGTGTATTTGGCGGCAATCCGTGGATCGAACTGCATGCCACCTTGGCCATGTTCAGCTATGCCGTTTTTGCTATTTTAGCGCTGACCTCCCTAATGTTCTTACTGCAACAGCGGAGCCTGAAAAAGAAACACCATTCGCGACTATCGCAATACCTCCCCTCCATCCAACAATTGGATACCATGGCGCGTCGCCTTTTACTGACTGGCTTTTGTGTCCTGACAGCCGCGCTGGCATTCGGAGCTGTTTTCTGGATCCAAAACCTACAACTGGTTCCGATTTTCAAATTACTGGTCACCTGCCTGATCTGGGTTGGCTATGGCAGTATTATCGTATTGCGCTGGCAGCATAAAATAGTCACGCGGCGCCATGCAATGGCCTGCTTAATCCTGTTCTGCGGCGCCCTGGCATCCCTCTGGCCAGTCCAATCGGCTCGTTCCAGCACTGAGCTTCAGCCAGCAGCAGTCAATGCCCCCACCAGCGATCGCGACTAATCACCCCAATGTCCACGACACTGCAGTCTTTGTTTGTATTTGGCAGCTCGCATCGCGAGGCGCCGCTCGCTATCCGTGAGCGATTTGCACTAGGTCCTGAAGAAACCCTGCAGCTACAAGCCCAGTTATTTGAATTGCCCGACATCAAAGAGTGCTTGGTGGTCAGCACCTGCAATCGAATTGAAATCTATGGCTTAGCCCAAAATGCTAGCAACATCGAAACCAGCGTTCGAGAAAACCTCTGCGCCTTGCGCGGAGTGGAGCGCGAACTACTAGATGCGCATTCCTTTTGGCACAGCAATTTGGAAGCCCTGCAACATGTGCTAGAAGTCTGTGGCGGACTGGAGTCCCAAATTGTGGGTGAAACGGAAATTTTAGGGCAGATGAAACAAGCCTATGCTCGCGCCCAAGCGGCCAATTGCATCGGAAGCGTGCTCAATCGGGTCTTCGAAAAGAGCTTCCAGGCCGCCAAAGCCGCCCGAAATCAGACCGGCATAACCGCGGGGCAAGTCAGCATAGGAAATGTGGCCGTCGAACTGGCCAGTCGCATTTTTGGACAGATTAGCACCAGTCGCGTCCTGCTGCTGGGCAGTGGTGAGGTGGCCGAAAAAACCGCTAAGGCGCTCAAAAGTAAAGGCGTGGCCGATATCTCTGTCAGCAGTCGCAACTTTGAAAATGCCCATCAATTGGCCCATAACTTTGAGGGAGCCGCTATCGAATTTTCTGATTTCCAACAACAGTTGGCCCATTTCGACATTGTGGTCAGCTCGACCGCAGCAACCGAACCCGTGCTGACTCGCACCAGTTTGGAGCGAGCCCGTAAAAAACGCCCCGATCAACCCTGTTTTCTGATTGATCTCGGCATGCCCAGAGACATTGAGCCCAGCGTCGAAGATCTGGACGAAGTCTACCTGTACAATCTCGACGATTTGTCCAAAATTGCCAACGAGAACTTAGAGCAGCGCAAAACAAAAATCGAGGCGGCGCGCGTGATTCTGAAACGCCATGCTTGGAACCTCTGGCTGCAATTGCGCCGGCGCGAATTGCAACCCAAACGAGTGGAAGCTGCACTACAGAGCCCCAAATCCAATGCAGTGGCTAATCAAGCATAAAGCGCTTCTTATCGCTTTGTTAGCTAGCAGCTTGACCTCGATGCTATGGGTGCTAGCGCTGCCTCCCTTTGATTATGCAGAGGCCGCCTACATCGCCTTCGTCCCCATCTTACTCTGGCTGTACCGACAGCCCAGCTGGCGCGCCACACTGGGATTCAGCTTTTTCTGTGGCTGCAGTAGCTGGTGCGCAATCCTGATCTGGCTGCGGCATGTTACCTACGGGGGCACCTTGGCACTGAGTGCGATTATGGCACTCTACTTCGTACTATGGATGTGTGCTGCCCGTTGGCTGCTACCCGTTATAAAGACACACCCTTTTTGGCCACGCTTGGGCTACATACTGGCGCTAACCGCAACGTGGATTCTAATCGAATGGCTGCGCAGTTGGCTCTTGTGGGGCTTTGGCTGGGCTCCGCTGGCGCTCAGTCAATGGCAGCGACCAGTCGTCCTGCAAATCGCTGCTTGGACCGGTAGTTATGGGGTCTCCGCGCTGCTGATTTTATTCAATCTTTGTATTGCCCAAACGCTGTATCAACGCATCGCTCAGCGTCGAGAAAAACTCGCCTGGTTCAGCCCAGAACTCTATCTAGCAATTAGCTGCCTAGCCGGCTGTATCTATCTATTTTTCAAGAGTCTGCCGCAGTCACCCGAAAAAACAGAACTGGGCACCATCGGGATCGTACAACCCAACACCAACCCTTGGGCTAAATGGGACCCGCAGTTAGCTGAGACGCACCTAGCTCAACTGGAAAAACAAAGCTGGCTGCTCAGCCAGCTCACCAACAAACTAATCCTGTGGCCTGAAGCAGCCACTTCCAACCCAATTCTGGGCGATCCAGCCACTCAACTGCGGGTTGAACAACTGTCGAATAACATAAAGAGACCTATTTTAGCTGGATCCGTCCTATTCGAGGCCGAGGAAAATCTTTGGTACAACGGCGCCTGCTTGATCAGCCCCAGCGAGGGGCTACGATCCGAAATGTACATCAAGCGAGAATTGGTCCCCTTTGGTGAGTATGTACCCCGCGGCTTTGGTTTTATTCGAAAAGTGGTGCCGATTGGCGATAACTTCATTGCGGGAAATGATGCTGGGCTCCTCCCGCTGGAACTGGAAAACCACACTTGGCAAGTGGGCTCCCTCATTTGCTATGAAGACAGCTTCCCTCACTTGGCGCGGGCCAGCGCCCAAGCAGGCGCTCAACTCTTCTTTGTGGCCACCAATAATGCCTGGTATGGCGAAGAGGGCGGCGCTTATCAACACGCCGCACACTCCGTGCTGCGTGCAGTCGAAACACGGCGCCCAGTTATACGAGCGGGCAACGCTGGCTGGAGCGGATGGATCGATAGTTACGGGCGCATTCAAGAGGTACTGGAAGATCATCGTGGTAGTGTCTATTTTAAGGGCGTCGGCCAAATAACTGTTTATCAATTTGATGAATGGCTGCACCGCACAAGCGCTTACACCCAATGGGGCGACTGGATCGTCGCGTTGGCCGCAGTTTATGCGGTCCCCTGCTGGCTTCATCGCTGGAGACGTCAGCGCCTCGCAGGGAATTAAAACTGCTCTGCATTCTGCAACTGATTCATGGCTGGCTGCAACGATTTCCACATTTCGCAGGATCTAGATTGAAGTCTGCGTACAGCCTGCCCTACGCTAAGACTAATGAATCCTATATCTGACCTATACATCCCAGATGACGTCTGTGCAGCTGAAGCCCATGCTCGCTGCTCGCATCTGGGAATTGGCGCCCATGCGGATGACCTTGAGTTTATGGCCTATCACGGCATTAGTGCCTGCTATCAGCAACCGTGCCATTGGTTTGGCGGCGTCGTCTGCACCGCTGGGAATCGGCCGCTGCCCGGTAATGATCAAGCGGCTAGCGAATATGCCCAACGCCGCAGAGCTGAACAGCGGCGCGCTGCCGAAATAGGAGCGTATAGCTTTGTCCACCAACTGGGCCATAGCAGTCAGTCTGTTCAAGCACCTGAAGGTCGCCAAGCGCTTGTCGATCAACTCGAAAACAGTCTGCTCACCACGCAAGCAGAAATTCTGTATACCCATAATCCTGTCGATCAGCACCCCACCCATCAAGCAGTTTGCCAAGCGGTGCTTGCTGCCTGCTTACGGATTCCACCCCATGCCCGGCCCAAAAGAATTTATGGCTGTGAACTGTGGGGCAGCTTAGATTGGCTAAGTCCAAGCGATAAAATTGGACTGGATGTAAGTGATCATCCCCAACTCGCTCAAGCGCTGAATCAATGCTTTCAATCCCAAATCGATAACGGAAAGAACTATCCGGAAGCCGTCATTGGCCGCCGACGTGCCAACGCCACCTTTCAAGATCCCTACAACGCTGATTCCGTGGATCAACTGTGGCTGGCCATGGACCTCAGTCCGCTGATTGCGGCTGACGCCAGCGCGCATCCCGACAGCCTCAAGCACTTTGTGGAGGAAAAATTGCAAGCACAGCACAATAAAATGCTGGAAGCGCTCAAGCTCATCACTTAAATCTTCTCATTCACCGTCAACAGCGCTTGAGCTGATGACACGTTCCCTTGACGCTAACAGGAGCGACTGCCAGTACACCCTTTAATGAGTTCCACCACAAAAAAGCCGCTGACTCCGATGATGCAACAATGGCATCAAATTCGGGCAGGCTTATCCGAAGACACCCTGCTACTCTTTCGCTTGGGCGATTTTTACGAAATCTTCCTGCAAGATGCTGAACGTGGCGCCACACTTTTGGGCATCACACTGACTCACCGACATGGTATGCCCATGGCCGGCATTCCCTTTCATGCGGCAGACGGTTACATCCAAAAACTTTTAGATCTCAACATTAAGGTCGCGATTTGTGACCAAGTGGAAACACCTCAGGCTGGCAAACTCGTCAAACGCGCCCTCACCCGTATCATCACCCCCGGAACACGGATGGCGGAAACCCAGATCGATGCCAAACGCAACCAATTCTTGCTAGCGCTTTTTTTAGACAAAAAAAATCTCAATGCGGCGTGGCTCGACATCAGCACAGGTCAATTTCAAATCGCCAATGACCCGCGTCCCGAAGCGCTCTTTGCACTGTTTGAAAGTCTTGATCCCCGCGAAATCATTGTCCCGGAACAGCTGGCCCAGCAGTGGAGCCTGCCCCACTACCGACCCGAATTTGCCGAGCCCTACAACTTACTCATCGAAGGGCGCACCGTCACCCCAGTGCCCGATTATCACTTCGACCCAACGGCCGGTGCGCAGTCGGTCATGGAAGTGCTAGGCGTGCTCAACCTGGAGGGCTTTGGGATTGAGCTCCACCATCCCGCGCTGGGTGTCGCGGGTGCGCTGGTGCATTATGTCAGCGAGACTCTCTGTGCCCGTCCCGAAAATTTAAGCCGCATCAGCGCTTATCGTAGCTCAAACAGCTTACTACTAGACCCCGCCACCCAGCGGAATTTAGAAATTTTCAAATCGGCCAGCAATCATCGACAGGGCTCCCTGTTACAGGCGATGGACGCCTGCGTCAGCCCCGCAGGCACCCGGTTATTAGAGCAGTGGTTGTGTGCACCCGAGTTAGATGTCCACAGAATTCAAGAGCGCCAAAATGCGGTGGAGGCCTTCTACCGTGGGCCTGGACTCGCTGGGGAATTACAAAAAGCCCTCAAGGGCATCCGCGATATCGAGCGCATTTTGAGTCGACTCCAAAACCGCTTGCGCAATCCACGGGAGCTAGGGGGCATTCGCGACACTCTACTACAACTGCCCGCCATTCGCGCCACACTACTGGAGTTCCCCGAAGCAGAAGTCTGCGCAATCGCCGAAGCGATTCAGCCCTTTGAGCAGCTCACCCGTGAGCTACAAGCCAGCCTAGCCGATGAGCTACCCAGTCAGCTGCAAGATGGCGGCACCATTCGCGATGGCTATGATGCCGAGCTGGATCAAACCCGAAGCCTGACCCGCGATAGCCAACAATGGCTCAGCGAATATGAACTCAGCGAGCAAGCCCGCAGCGGCATCAAGAATTTACGCATCCGCTACAATGGCGCCTTTGGCTACTTCATTGAAGTGACCAAAGGCCAACTGGCCAACGTCCCGGAGGACTATGTGCGCAAGCAAACCATGAAGAATGCGGAGCGCTTCACCACCACCATCCTCAAGGAGCGAGAGCAAGCGCTCTTGCGGGCGGAAGAGACGGCCTTGGCGCGCGAAACCGTGCTCTTCCAAACATTGATCGCCAGTATTTTGGACGAGGTCGAAGGCCTACGCTCAACTGCCTATGCACTGGCTCAGCTGGACGTTCTGATTGGCTGGAGCGTACTGGCGCGCGAATGGGATTACTGCAAGCCGACAGTCGACAATAGTGAACAACTTCACATTGAGCAAGGGCGTCATCCAGTGGTCGAGCAGATGCTGCGTCAGGAGGCCATGGGCTTGGCTGGCAACCAAGCCTTCGTCCCCAATGACACCGATTTAGCCTGTTCCCTGACAGAAGAGGCCGCGCCACAAATTGCCCTGATTACCGGGCCCAACATGGCCGGTAAATCAACCTATATCCGACAAGTGGCGCTGATCGTTTTGATGGCGCAATCTGGAGCTTGGGTCCCCGCTCGCAACTGCCACATCGGGCTGGTGGATCGCATTTTTTCTCGGGTCGGGGCCAGCGATCAACTGGCGCGCGGCAACTCCACCTTTATGGTGGAGATGAATGAAACGGCCAACATTCTCAACCACGCCGGCCCACGTAGCTTGGTGATCCTGGATGAGATCGGACGTGGTACCAGTACTTACGACGGTCTCAGTATCGCTTGGGCGGTGATCGAACATCTCCACCCCGAAAAAAGCGCAGGCCCACGCACACTATTTGCGACTCACTATCACGAACTCACTCAACTGGCGCAAACGCTGGCTCGCCTAGAAAATTTCTCGATGCTAGTAAAAGAGTGGAATGATGAAATCATTTTTGTGCGACAAGTTGTTGCAGGCGCCGCAGATCGCTCCTACGGCATCCAAGTTGCTCGACTCGCAGGCCTGCCCCCATCCGTCATTGAGCGGGCCAAGACTCTGCTTGAGCGATTGGAAGCAGATGATGCCTCCCACAACTTACTGCGCAAGCGCCTACGCAAACGGCAACAGGGAATCAACACCCAATCTGAAGACGATCAATTGGCACTCTTTTAAGCTGAGTCCGCCCTGCTCACCATCGCAAAAAGAGGGGCATTCGACTAAAGGGCACCTCTGAAAAGCTACCAAGACCGAGACGAATACAATTTTGATTTTGAGCAAGGCGATTCTGTGCACAGGAGGGCTGGAAGCCCTTCGTGCGCAGATCAACGCAGCTCAGAACCAAAAGTGTTTCGGCTTGAAAGACTTGCCGCCAGCGCACAGCAAATCGGCAATCTCGGCACATGGGAGGTTTCCAGAGGCGCCCTAAACTTTCTCGGCTAAAAAGTCCACAATTGAGTGCTCTACGGTCTCGCCCCCATCTTCTAATAAGTAGTGCCCACAGTCTTCGAACACCTGTCCCTTAGCCTGCGGAAAAAATCGCTGCCATTGACGATAAAAATGTAGGTTAAAACAGAAGTCGCGCGCGCCCCATAGAAGGCAGACCGGCTTATCGGCGAGCTGAGCCAGACCATCCTCAACAGCTTTTAACGACGCATAAGAAGGATGCCCTCGCCGCAGTGGGATATCCCGCACAAAATTCCACACCGCCACCCGTTCTCTCCAAGAGCGATAAGGGCAAAGGTAGCCAGCTCGAATACGTCGTGACATGGGATGGTTCACCGCCATTAAAGCCGCCGGCCCCGCAAATGCATTCAGGCCTCGAATCATCAACTGGCCCAAGAGCGGCAACTTGAGTAAAGCAATCCGCATGGGAATCCTGCGTGAGCGGAAAGCCGCGGTATTTAAAGCCACAATTTTGTGCACCGCTTGCGGTCGGCGACCTGCAAGCCCCATACCGATAGCGCCCCCCCAATCATGCACCACCAGACTAAAAGTTTGAATGCCTAAATGATCGACCAGCTGTGTAACATCCTCAATCCGCCGCTCCAATGTATAGGGATAGTCACCCGGCTTATCGGATAGACCACAGCCAACATGGTCGGGCACGATACAGCGAAAGCCCGCGTCCACCAAACGGTGCACTAGATTCCGATAGTAAAAGGACCAAGTCGGGTTGCCATGCAGCAACAAGACCACCGGACCACTCCCCTCGTCGATGAAATGCATCTTGACGGGCTCAGCCCCCGGCTGCGCAGCAGGCAGGTCGATGGTATGCCCGCTAAAGGGATACTCAAGACGCACCTCCGTTGGCAGCTCGGATGCACGCGAACTAATCATGTTGAGGCCACTCCACAGCCATCATCAAACTACTCAAGCCACTGCCAATTCCCAATAAAGCAGCCCGATCTCCCGGCGCATAAGCGCCTGCCTCGATGGCCTGTGCGAGCGTTATCGGACAGGAAACTGAGCCTACATTGCCCAGCGTTTCAAAGGTCGAAAAATCCAGCTTAGGGTCTAAGCCTAGCCTTGAAAATAAGGCCTGTGAATGCGCACGGCCCACTTGATGGGTAATCACCCGATCGATCTCAGCAGCCTCCCAAGAAGTTCCCGCCAAGAAGCGCGCCCAAGCCCGATCTGCGACCGCGATCCCGGCAGCTAAAAGCTCTTCGGAATCTGTCAGCATGTCTAAAGCATCACCCGCTTGATCGCCCTGACACAAGGTGGCATACTGGCTATCCGTTTCCACCACAGCTGCTTTAATGAGGGGAGCATTCTGTGCGCAGAGATCTTTACGGCAGATCACCGCAGCCACGGCACCGGCCCCGATGGTCAAATTGGCAAAATATGGCTTAATGCTCTGTCGTGTATGCTGGGGCTGTCCCAATTGCTCTAAAGTACGCTCCAGCAGCGGGCGTCCATTTTCACCGGCCACGATCAAGGCGCGCTCGATTTGGCCACTCTCAATCATGCCAGCTGCTATCACCAGTGCATTTAAAAAACCAAGACAGGCATTCGAAACATCCAAAATCTGGGTATGCCCCGGCAAGCCCAATGCCTGATGCACATAGGCGGCCGTCGCCGGCTCCAAGCGATCCCGGCAGACCGCTGCGTGCATCAATAAGTCGATCTCTTGTCCGGAAAACTGCGATTTTTCCAGCACCGCTTGCCCCGCCAAAGTGGAGGCTCCGGATGCGCTCATTGGCTGTGACCAAAAACGGCGTTCCCGAATCCCAGTCATCAATTCTAAGCGCCCCTCGCGTAGGCCCAAGCGTTGGTACAAGTCGTGTAAACAACGCTCAATTTTTATGGAGCTCCAGACCTCGTCCGGCAAGGCATAGGCGATCGATTCGATCGCAACCGTATTAAATTTCATCATACAGATTGGCTTTGATTTTTAAGCACGCCCCTACTCGGGACGCATCGCCAGTTTGACCACTTCCTGATCAAAATAATTACGATCCATCCCAGCATTCACCACAATCCCTTGGCCGTTGATACCACTGGATGCCGGACTCAATAAAAAGAGCGCCGTATTGGCCACCTCGCGCGTCGACAAACTTTTCTTGCGGAAGGTCAATTTTTCTGCGTAGAGGTAACTCTCCAAATAACCTGGAATACCCGCCGAAGCACTGGTTTTCAGCGGCCCCGCATTGACAGTGTTGAAGCGCACGCAGCTATCCTGACTAAAGGACTTCGCCAAATTGTAAGAGGAAGTCTCCAGCGCAGCTTTGATCGGCGCCATGTAGCCATAATTTTCCGCGGTCACATCCGTCGAAGAAATCCCAATCGAAACTACCGAGGCCTCCGTGTTTAAATGCGGCTTAAAAGCACGGGCGACCTCAACTAAGGAAAAGGCAGAAATCGCCGTCGCCTGTAAGAAGTCTTTGCGCACAGTCTCATGAAAAGGCTTAAAGCCCTCCGAATAATTAGCAAATGCGATCGAGTGCACAATCCCATCCAATGGACCGTGTTCGCTGGCAATCTGAGCTGCCAATTGCTCGATTTGCTCCGGAAACTCCACGTCACACAAATAAGCCGGACGCGTCCCTAGCAACTTTTGTAAACTGTCCAAGCGTGCCTGCGAGCGCACACTGTAGAGCACTTCTGCCCCCTCGGCCTCCAACAACTGCGCAATCGACCAGGCCACACTCTTACGATTGGCGACCCCCATCACGAGGAATCGCTTGCCTGCGAGCGCTAAGAAACTCACTGGGCGGCCTCCGCTTCCAACATGGTCAGCGCAAACTCAATTGTCAGCGCTGGCTTACCCGCCTTGAGCACCTTCGCAGTCAAAAAATAAAATTTACTCACCTGCTCCTTCATCTTCACTTCAATCGTCACCGTATCGCCTGGCTTCACCATTTGCTTAAAGCGCGCATTATTGATGCGCGAAAGCACTGGCGTGACATCCTGCAAAGAGCGTCCCTCAGCTTCTATTTGTTTGGCTAAATAAATGGCACCTGTTTGGAAGCAGGCCTCACAGAGCAAGACGCCAGGCATAATCGGATTACCGGGATAATGCCCCTCAAACTGCGGCTCATCTGCACGAATGGTACGGGAGCACGTCGCCCCATCCGGATGCAGTTCGAGAATTTCATCAATAAACAAAAATGGGGGGCGATGCGGGATCGTTTGGTAAATTTCTTCCATAAGTACAAATTAAGGCTGCCACTAAAAAAATCCACACACCATTAAGCAAGCCCCGAATGACAGAGGGCAGCAACGGGTAGGCAAGCTGCATGGAGTTCATAAGCCCGCTAGCGCAGCTACACCCTGCGACGATTAAAATAAAACCGATTGCCTTATAGCCCAAATCAATGCATTGCTTAAACCATCGTATGCCACTCAATAAGCAGACCGAGGACCTGATCGCCAACTTTCGTGGACTCCCCAGTACAGTGACTGCATCCTCTTTGCGGCCACCGCTGGAGTTGCAGACGCTGGTAGAGCAACTCGAAACTCGCTATCAATTTGAGCGCGTAAGCCCCGAGCGTGTCTTGGTCGAAAATTGGACCCGCATCTTCGGCTCCAAACTAGCCCAACGCTGCCATCCAGTCCGCATCATCGAGGAGCGCGTCTTAGTGCTCTCCGTTCAAAATCAGACCTTGCGCAGCGAGCTCAACTTCATGAAGCGCAGCTTACTGAAACGCATTCAAGCACTCGAACACTGCGATGGCATAAAAGACATCCGAACTCAGAGTTAGTTTGTAGCTGATGGTTTGAGCGGACGGCGAACAGGTATGGGATTCAATCAATCGAGACTCACTCGATAGCGAGCAAAACCTAGTTAGCGCTCATTGCTAAAATTCCTTGCACTGCAATGATGCATTTCGATAAGCTACTGGATTTGCTATGCCGGACCGTGCTCCCAGTCGAATGTACAATCCACTCGCGTTGGAAGCTTGGTTTACATTCAGCCAGTACGATTGGGAGCAAAATTTCTCGGATAGTAGCCTACAACAAGGGCGCACGCTCTATCGGCAGGGGAAAATTTCCGGGATTGAACTCACCCCTCAGCAGGCCATTATCCACTGCACCTATGAGCGCAAAGTCACGGCTTATGTGGTCCTAGAATGGCAGCAATCACAGCTCAGTGTGCGCGGATCAACGGGCAATGCCAGTGAAGCAGATGCCATCGCTGTCGCGGGCTACTATGAAATCGATGAATTGATCGCCGACGAAATTGGCGCCATAGCACCCGATCTAGACAACACTGACAATGCTGCCGAACACGCCCTGGCGAAGCCACCAACACAGACCGACGAAGAGACTTCTAGCCCTGCAGCTCGACCGCTAAGCCTGCGTTTGTATGGTGGACGACAA